>Ga0153996_1000245_pt1 | contig 25443 bp, 21 predicted proteins | sample TSNC080MetaG_FD_104728 | JGI IMG/M metagenome (GOLD analysis project Ga0153996, IMG submission 104728) | Attine ant fungus gardens microbial communities from North Carolina, USA - TSNC080 MetaG | ecosystem: Host-associated > Fungi > Mycelium > Unclassified | place: USA: North Carolina, Lumber...
CCAGCCTCCTGTCCTCCGTATACCGGGACGGTGAAGGTTACTGTCGTACCTTTCCCCGGTTCGCTCTCAATTTTGATGGTGCCGCCGTGAGCCTCCACAACGGTTTTGCAGATGTACAGCCCAAAGCCGGTGCCGCCCCTGCCGGACACCCCGCGCTCCAATACGGCGGGCAGAAGCGACCGCTCTATGCCGTCGCCGGTGTCGGAAACCTGCACGGTGATAACCGGGCCGTCATGCTCCGCCGTGACGAATACCTGTCCATCCCGCGTGTGGTCTGCCGCGTTAGTAAGCAGGTTCGCCATCACCTGGGTAAAGCGGTCATGCTCTACAAACACATCCGGCAGGTCAGGGTCGATCTTCACCCGCAAGGCATTGTGATACTTTTCCATCGGCAGCCGGAACGCCTCGGCGCTGCTGCCCAGCAGGGCGGCGAAGTCCACCCGCTTCCGGTTCTCGGCAATGCCACTCATGGTGGCAAGGCTGATCATGCCGCTTACCATGCGCCCCAGCCGCTGTGTTTCCTCCCGAACGACGTCGAGGGCGCTGCGCGCTTCGGCAAGGTCGCCGCCATCCCTGCCGATCTCCCGGTCGGCAAAGTCAATGCCGGTGGCGATCACCGTCAGCGGCGCTTTCATTTCATGGCTCATGTCCTGCAAAAATTCGGTTTTCGTTCGATTTAGGCCGTCCAGCATGGCGTTCCGCTCGGTTAGGGCTTCCTCCCGGCGCTGGGTTTCCGCGTTCTCGATTGCAATGATCAGCGAGTAGCAGAACACGAAAAACACCATACCGACCGGAACCGTGAAAAGCTGTCCGGCGATAGTAAATAAACTGGCGACGGTGCGGGTTTCCAAGATGTCGTTTATTCCCGTAAGCCCCAGCACAAGGACACCGGCAAGGCCGAGCAAAACAGGAATCCGCCCAGACTTGATCGACATGATGAAACGCAGCACGACATATGCAATGACAGCAATGGACAGATAATCAAAATACGCGAGTATGCCGGTGAAGAAACTCGTATCAAGCGCCACGGTCAGGCAGTACAGCAGCGCGAGAATACTGTATGGGTATACAACGGCTTTATGGAGCATTTTCGGGAATTGCAAATAGATAAACCAAACCAACCCCACGAAAGTGAAGAAGTGAATCAGGTATTCCATTCTTATTTCAACGTACCAGCTATAATTAGGAAATAAGTAAAAAAACAATTTTTTATCCATCAGCGCCAGCAGCAGGCAGCAGACAGAAAACAGCAGCGTGGTCACGCGCCGCCTGTTCAGTATAAACAGTGAAAAATGGTACAGGGCTGAGGTCAGCAGACAGCCGAGGATGATGGCGTTTAAAAATGTGTTTCGCCGGTTCAATATATTGATGTTCTCGGCCTTACCCAGCGTAATCGAATCGGGAGGGTTACAGCCGCTTTTACCGTGAGTGTAGTTCGCGGTGTGCATAATGATCTCGATCTGTTCTGTTTGCGGCGTGAAGAAGTATGTCCGTTCAAGCGTACCCGGAACAAACGCATCCTTTGAAGCAGTGGGATTACCCACGCTGCCGATTTCCTCGCCGTCGATAAAGAGCCGCTGAGAATAGACGGCAGTTTTCATAGACAAGGCGTATATTTCGCCGGGCGGAAGGAGTATCGTCAACCGGTGGGTGGCGTATTGAAGCCGATCTGTCCGCCTGTAATCAGCCCATTGTAACACTTGCGGTTCACCGGGTATACCGAGGAAAAAATCCTCCGGGGTATATAAGTTCTGCGGCCAGCTATCGTAGTTCTCAAAACCCGAGATGACTTGCACTGTGTTTTCAAAGTCAAAGTCCAGCAGATTGATAGCGCCGTCCACCTTTGGAACATATGCTTGTGCCCCCCTGGGTGCTGCGGAAAGCGCCGCCCATACCGTAAGGACGAGCAACAGGAAAGCAATTATAGCGTATCTGTCGCGGCGACGCGTTTTTATTATTTGCGCTTCGGTATGGCCTGTCATTGCGCGGCATCCTCCTGTTTCCCTAACTGTTTTGTATTCGGGTGTTTCCGTTTCCAAAACCATCACCGCCTCTTATTCTTAAATTATAATTCTTACTTGCAAACAAATCAAGAATAAAGTGCGGTATGCGCATCTGGCCATTGCTATCGGTGCCATAAACCGTACCGGCAGGGACTGCATCTTGCCGAGCAGTTGGCTACAATTTACTATTATTTTGTATTGCCGCTTAAAATCTCCAACATCTGATTTGCAGTCACGATAAACGGTTTCACAGGGAAATGTTTCATATTCCCAGTAACAAGATAGGCATCCTCTTCCTGCTTTTCCAAGACTACTTCATAAAATGGCAGATCCTTCATATCTTGAAGGATCTCTCCACTATGTGTCGGTTCCACGCAAATACCATACTTGCCAATGGTATTCAAAAGGGTGTCGATCAATTCCTCGGAAAAACGAAATTTCTTTCGATGCAGTACCTCATAGTATTCCGACAAGATTTCAGCACTGAATAACGGAATGATTTCTCCTGAAAACAATCTGCCAACTACCTGAACAGTAGCTGCATCATCGTGACTGGAAAGCAATGCAGAAACCAGAACATTTGTATCAATCACTGCATAACAAGTCATTTATGGTCCCTCTCACATCTTGCCTGGTTAATTTCAGCGTTGATATCATCTAAACTCAAATCCTGAACGCCATTATTCTTCGCTTCTTCACGCAATGCCATGAATGCCTGCAATCCATCGTTTTTTGTAATATCCGGTTTTTGAGATACAATCTCAAATGGAATCTTACGCTCACGCACCACAGCCCGTGCGAACACATTAAAAGCTGTTGATGCATTCATTCCAAAATCAGCACATAAGGAATCAAACTGTCTCTTTAATTTTTCATCCATGCGGACGCTAAATGTTGTCTGTGCCATATTATGCACCTCCTTTATATTTTTATTATATACCAACAGGTTCTAAAAGTCAACCAAACGAACCTTATAGGTTCAATTATTCCCCCTCAGTGCCTGACCCCATGAACATTCTTCATCTTAAGCAGATTCAACGTTCATCATGCGCTGCATCGGTGCGCATGATGTAATTGGCATTCTTTAACCACCCGAAAATCAGAAGGAATGAAGCACAATAAAGAAGCCAGCACAAACTCTAAAATACAAAGTTCATGCTGACCTCATTTTTTACTCTAATTCACTCAAACCAGTATACAATTCATAATACCGCCCTTTCATTGCCACCAGCTCATCATGGTCTCCCCGTTCAATAATCTCCCCATTTTCCAACACCATAATCGCATTGGCATTCCGCACCGTCGACAGCCGGTGAGCGATCACCAGTGTCGTCCGGTCTTCCATCAGCCGGTCCATTCCGTGTTCGATGTGCTTCTCGGTTCTGGTATCAACCGAACTGGTTGCTTCATCCAAAATCAGAATCGGGGCCCTGGAGATGGCGGCCCGGGCAATGTTCAGCAACTGCCGCTGGCCCTGGCTTAAGTTGGCGCCATCGCCTTCCAGCATGGTCTGATAGCCATGAGGCAGACGGGTGATGAAGGAGTGGGCGGAAGCTGTCTTTGCGGCTTCGATCACATCTTCATCGGTTGCGTCCAGACGCCCGTAACGGATATTTTCCATTACCGTTCCGGTGAACAGATGGGTATCCTGCAGGACCATGGCGATGTTCTGGCGCAAATGATCACGCTTCATATGACGTACATCCACGCCGTCGATGGTGATCGTTCCTTCCTGAATATCGTAGAACCGGTTGATCAGGTTGGTGATCGTCGTCTTGCCCGCACCGGTGGAACCGACAAAAGCAATCTTCTGCCCCGGTTTCGCATACAGACTGATATCTTTTAAAATTACCTTATCCGGCTCATATCCAAACGTTACATGATCCAGGATCACATGCCCCTGCATCGGATTCAGCACTGCAGCGTCAACATCATCCGGTTCTTCCGGGTTCTCATCCATTACGGCAAATACACGCTCGGCACCGGCAAGGGCCGAAAATACACTGCTGATCTGCATGGAGATCTCATTGATCGGCCGGCTGAACTGACGGGAAAAGTTTAAAAACACAGTCAGGCCGCCAACATCAAAGCCTCGCAGGACACACAGCAGGCCGCCGATACAGGCCGTCAGGGCATAATTCACCTGGCTTAAGTTGCCCATTACCGGCCCCATAATACCGCCAAAAAACTGGGCGCGGATCTGGTTGTTGCGTAATTCTTCATTTAAAATATCGAATTCTTCTTTGGCAATCTCTTCATGACAGAATACCTTTACTACCTTCTGGCCGGTGACGGTTTCTTCAATATAACCGTTGACCGCACCCAGGGAAGCCTGCTGGGCGGAGAAGAACTTCTGGCTGCGGGAGGCGACGAAACCGCCGGCGCGCATTATCACCGGAATCATTATCAGAGTGATCAATGTCAGCCAGATATTGGTATAAACCATCAGAAACAAGGTTCCGGTAATACTTAGCGCACCGGAAAACAATTGCACCAGGGTGTTGCTGAGCATCTGGCCGATGGTGTCAACGTCATTGGTGAAACGGCTCATCAGATCGCCGTTGCTGTTAGTATCATAAAACCGCACCGGCAGGGACTGCATCTTGCCGAACAGGTCATTTCTGATTTTACGCAGGGCGTTCTGGGCTACGGTCAGCATAATCCTGGACTGGGCATAGTTGGCCAGAACGCCGACCAGATATACGCATGCCATCACCATCAGGCCTTTCCCTAGTCCGGCCGGATCTCCCCTGCTGCCATCGACCGGTGCAATGTAGGTATTAATAATCGGCCGCAGCATATAGGAACCTAACAATGTACCAATCGTATTCAGGATAATGCAGACAAATGCGGTCAGCAGCTTTGTTTTATCTTCGTTCAAATAGGCCAGCAGGCGTCGGATGGTATCCTTGGTTTTCTTAGGAGTGCCACCACGGCCTGGCTGACGGCCCTGGCCGCCGGGGCCACCCGGACCCCGACCGCCGGGACCGCGTCTTGCCGTGTCCGCGACCCGGTTGCCATAACGGCGTTTTAAGCTTTGGATTCGTTGTGTCTTATCCATTATGCGCTTACCTCCTCTTCTTTATCCCGCTGGGAATAATAGATTTCCTGGTAAGCCTCACAGGTCTTTATCAGCTCATCATGCGTTCCCTGGCTGATCATCCGGCCATTATCCAGCACCAGAATCTGATCGGCTTCTTCCACGGAACCGATTCGCTGAGCAATGATAATCTTGGTGGCATCCTTTAGCGTCGTCCGGAAGCATTCGCGGATTTTGGCCTCGGTAGCGGTATCGACGGCGCTGGTGGAATCATCCAAAATCAAGATCTTCGGCTTCTTCAATAACGCTCTGGCAATACACAGACGCTGCTTCTGGCCGCCTGATACATTGACACCGCCCTGCCCCATATCCGTCTCGTAGCCATTGGTAAAGGTGTTGATAAAAGCATCAGCCTGAGCAGCTTTGGCAAAGGTCCGGACATCTTCCGGCGAAGCATCTTCACTGCCCCAACGCAGGTTTTCTTCAATGGTGCCGGAGAACAGGACATTCTTCTGCAATACCATGCCAACACCTTCCCGCAGATGATGCAGGGAATAATCTTTGACATCTACTCCGTCCACCAGCACCTGGCCGCCGGTCACATCATAAAGCCGGGGAATCAACTGGACCAGCGAAGTCTTGCCGCTGCCGGTGGCACCGATAATGCCGATGACCTGCCCCGGCTCTGCCGTAAAGCTGATATGCTGCAGCACTTCGCTGCCGCTTTCCTGACTTTTCGGATGGTAGCTGAAGCTGACATCTTTGAATTCAACCCGGCCTTTGGTCACCGGCAGATCTTTATGAGCGGCATCCTCATCGGTTAAATCCACTTCCGTATTCAGCACTTCGTTGATGCGCTTGATGGAAGCCATGGCGCGGGAACTTTGTAAAAAGATCATCGATAAAAACATTAAGGACATCAAAATCTGCACAATGTAGGTAGTAAAGGCAGTCAGATCACCTACCGGCATATCACCGGCAATAATCATATTGCCGCCATACCAGACCACCGCCAGGGTGGTGATATTCATCGCCAGCATCATCACCGGCATACTGACAATCACGATATACATCGCCGCCAGGCTGCTGCTTTGCAGATCCTGATTGGCCCTGCCGAATTTGTCCTTTTCAAAATCTTCCCGGACAAAGGACTTTACCACCCGGACATTGATCAGGGCTTCCTGGATTCCGGAGTTCAGGGTGTCCAGCTTTTTCTGCATCACACCGAACCGCGGATAAGCCGTCGTCAGAATTATGGCAATCACGATGGTCAACAACGGGATTACAATTAAGATAATCATCGCCAGACGGCTATTGATGGTAAATGCCATGATCAGGGCACCGATCATCATGCCCGGTGCCCGCAGCGCCATGCGCAGACACATCACCATCAACTGCTGCACCTGCTGGACATCGTTGGTCAAACGGGTGACCAGGGAACCGGTGCTGTAGGCATCAATGTTTTTAAAGGAAAACTGCTGCACCTTGGCAAACAAATCCCGGCGCAGGTCGCTGGTAAAACAGATGGAGGCCTTGGATGAAAAATAAGCCCCGCCGACACCGCCGACTGCCATGATCATGGCGGCCGCCAGCATGCACAAACCAATTCTGATAATATAGCCGGTATCCCGGTCTGCTATGCCGTTGTTGATAATCATCGACATCAGTTTCGGCATTAAAATTTCGCCGACTACCTCCACCAGCATCAGGCATGGCCCGATGATAAAGGCGCTAAGGTATGGCTTTACATATTTTCCATAACGCTTCATAACCGTCTATTCCTCACTTTCTTTTTCCGGAAGCATCTGCTCCAGATTCTGACGCACCTTTCCCAGCAATATGTCAAGCTGTCCTAATTCCTCCGGGGAAAATCCATCAAACATCCGCTCCTCTGTTTCTTTGAAACACCGGATGCTGTTTTCCACCACAGCTTTTCCGCTGGGGGTAATACATATTTGATTGAAACGGTTATCTTTCTGATCGACCACCCGCTTGATATAACCACCGCTCTCCAGCTTCTTAAGAGACACGGCAATGGTCGCCGTCGAGACATGATGCAGCGCCGCAATATCCTTCTGGGATACATTGGGATTATCCGCAATGTACATCAGAATCTGATGCTGGCTGCGGTATACACCAGTCTTGTTCAGCTGCCGTTCCAGAACCATTCGGTGAGTACGGCTGACGCCCATCAACGTTTCTACCACATGATGACAGGGACTGTTCCATGGCTTTAAATGTCCATGGTTATGACAATGTTTCACTATTGTACCTCCTGGTATCAGCATTTAATCAGTCACTTCAACTATTAGCTTGTTTATAATTAACTAGTTTATCATCGTCCATTATAAAAGCACCCGCCGTAAAAAGCAAGTGCTTTTTGAAGTCTTTTAGTTTATCTTGGGATAGTCGATCACATAATATTCATATGCATTGACGACCTTGGTGTCGCCAAAAGTATCTTTCCGCTTAAAATGATTGCCATAATTGGCGTGAACATGCCCATGGAGAAAATAACTGGGGCGATATTTTTCCAGCAGTTCCCGAAAGCAGGCAAAGCCCCGGTGGGGTAAGTCTTCCATATCATTGAGCTGATAGGCCGGCGCATGAGTCACCAGGATATCAAATCCCTTCTTGCGCCACAGCTTGTACCGCAGCTTCCGAATTCGTTTTTGCATCTGCTGTTCGGTATACTGGTTGTCAGCATCGGGAAGGTAGCGCATGGAACCGCCCAGTCCCATGATCCGGATTCCCTGGAATTCGAAGATATCATCTTCAATACAGATGCAGCCGCTGGCTTTTTCACAATCAGCAATGGTGTCATGATTCCCCATCACATACAGCACCGGCGCGTGGGCCACAGATGAAAAAAAGTCCAGATAGCCGTGGCGCAGATCCCCGCAGGAAATAATCAGATCAATCTCCTTTAACTTACTTGGCTCATAAAAATCATATAGCAGCTTTGACTCATGGTCAGCCATTACTAATATTTTCACACCTGTGTCCTCCCCACCATCTACTCTTCCCGGGCGCCAACCCCCTGCAGCTTCAGCAATTCCTGCGCATCCGGCATAAACGCATGAAGTTCCGGAATTTCGCCCACTACATTTTCCAGTAACCAGTCCATGGCGATGATTTCTTCCGGTGTCAGGCTGCCCTTTCGTGCACACCGGACGATCCCGTTTTGCGAGGTAATCTGACCTTCGAAGGGGTGAAAACCGCCGCTTTTGATGGACTGATGCAGAAAATCAATCAGCCGTCTGGTACCCTCGGGCAGATTTTGGGAGAAGATCACATCAATCACATCGGCTGACATGCCCCACCAGTAATTAACCGCTTTCTTCCCTTTTAAACCCCGATGCTCGGGATTGCCATGACAGGTCAATTCCACGATTCGCTCATAGAATCTTCCCCAGTGGTAGATGGGCGTGGCCAGATTATCAATGGAACCGTCGTCCCTTTTATGATACACGCCATATGTGCGGGAGGCCTCCTTCGGCGTAATCAGATCACTGTCGGAAATATAGCGGATTCCTTCCTGTTCTAATTCTTTCCGGAAGTTCTGATCTTTCAGCCGGGACCACTTGAGATGGATCCTGGCCCGGGGATTCACCATTCTGGCCCCCAGGGCAAAAGCATTGATATTGGATACCGTCCCGTAAATGGGATAGTCGGCAATATAGCCCAGTTTATCCTCTTCATTCATTGCCGCCGCCAGGGCACCGGCCAGGAACTTGGACTCATACATTCTGGTGTAATAAGTACAAACCGAGGTATATGACATGTTGATCGAACAGTTGAAAATCTTTACCTCCGGGTGCTCGATCGCTGCCTTGACACTTTGGCTGATCATCTGGGAAGCAGTGGTAAAGATCATGTTGCATTTGGCCCGGATAGCCAGATTGATGGCCTGTTCCACCTCTTTGTCGGTACCGGCATTTTCAAAGGACACCGTCTTTAACTTGCCGCCAAAGCGCTGATCCAGATGCATCCGGCCCAGTTCATGGCCGTAGACCCAGCTGGAGGTATCCTTGCTCTTGCTATGGATAAAACCGATTTTTAGCATCTCCGGTTCGATATTGGTGGCGGGAATCAGCCAATTGATCAGCTTGCTGGCCGATAATCCTGATTCTACTTCTTCCGGCTGCTCGACCAGTTCGATCTCACTGCCGCGGGAGGTAAGCAATATCTCATCCCGCATCTTGGTCAGATCCGCCCGCATCTGCGCTTCTGTTCGTTCTTTGATCTTATCATAACCATATATTTCCACATAAATCAGGAACGCATCCGAAGGCGTCAGCTCCATGGCATCCGTATGGAAGGCGTGAAACACCTTGGTAAATGAATCATAGACCGCCTTAAAGTACTTCTGTTCCTCTTCCTCCCATACTTCGTCCTTCTTCTTACCCATTGCCTCCAATAGTTTGTTATAGCTTCCCTCCTTGGAAAACCACACGTCACAGTTAAATGACACCTGATAAAAGCCCAGAAACTCATAGTACAGTTTATTATCCAGCTCCCCGGACCGCCGGGGAATCAGCCGGATAACCGAGGCGGTGATGCTGTAAGCCTTGACATACTTTAAGACACTGACTCGTTTGTTCCCTTCCTGCACATAGTACCGGTTCATAAACTCATAAGCAACAATCGGGTCCCGAATTCCTTCTTCAATCTGATGATCATACAAAAATGCCCACTTGGCGCCGAATTCAGTCTTCTCGGCCAACAGCGGCATAAAGTTATTGGCAAATGCCTGCGTCCGGCCTGCGGTTTTCGTTCCCACGATTTTTTCCAGGGGCACATCCATCAGTCCCAGACTGATTTCCGAGACCACATCGGCATTGGCCAAAATATCGTCCAGGACCGGCAGGTATGGGTATTCGCCCCGCATAATTGCCTGCTGATACTGCCTTCGCCCCTGTCTTAATGCGCCTGCATAATCATAAAGTGCCATCATCGTACCTCCTCTTCTATTATGAAACAGTATATCACAACAATGCCAGCAAATCCTCCCGGCTTAAGCTGCCCAGGGGCATGGTTCCCGCGGTGATGATCTGCTCCGCCAGGTTCTTTTTGCTTTCCTGCAGTTTCAGAACATTTTCTTCAATCGTATCCTTCATAATCAGGCGGAATACCGATACCTGTTTCGTCTGGCCAATCCGGTGCGCCCGGTCGGTAGCCTGATTCTGAACGGCCACATTCCACCATGGATCATAGTGAATGACCATATCAGCTGCCGTCAGATTAAGCCCCGTACCACCGGCTTTCAGGGAAATAAGGAATACCGGTACGTCATCCTGCTGAAATGCCCCGGTCAACCGGATCCGCTCTTCCTTCTTCGTTGCGCCGGTCAATAGATAATACCTAATTCCCTGCTGCTGCAGCCGTTTTTCAATGATGCCCAGCATCGAAGTGAACTGGGAAAACAACAGGATCTTATGTCCACCCTCGATGGCTGATGTCAGCAATTCCATACAGGTGTCCAGTTTAGCGGACTCCCCTTTATAGTTACTATAGCACAAAGACGGGTCGCAGCACAATTGCCGCAGGCGGGTTAGCTGCGCCAGAATCTGCAGATCACCCAGTTGCTCCAGCTGCTTCTTTAACTGCAGGGCCTCGGCAGTGTAAATCTCGTGCTGCTTCGCACCACAACGGGAGTAAACCACTGTTTCCAGTTTTTCCGGCAGTTCCTTTAACACATCACGCTTTAACCGGCGCAGGACAAAAGGACCAGTCAGCTGGTGAAGTTTTTTTAAGGCTTTCTCATCTTGTTCCTTAACGATCGGAATCTCATATTCCCTTTTAAACCGTTGATAACCAAATAAAAATCCCGGCATCAGATAATCAAAGATGCTCCAAAGTTCGCTGATGCGGTTCTCGATCGGGGTTCCGGTCAGGGCAAAGCGGGTTCTGGCCTTCAGCAGCTTGACCGACTTGGCACTTTGGGTCACCGGGTTTTTGATGTACTGGGCTTCGTCAATGATCTGGAAACGCAGTTCCATCGTCATGTATTGTTCGATGTCCCGCTTCAGCAAATCATAGGAGGTAATCAGCACATCATACTGCTCCCATTCCTTCAGGTATTCATTGCGTTCCTCCACCGCTCCGGCAATACAGCAGACCGTCAGTTCCGGTGCAAAACGCTGCAGCTCATTCTCCCAGTTATAAACCAGGGAGGCCGGACAGATCACCAGCGAAGTGGACCTGTTTTCCCGATTCTGCTTTTCCTCCAATAAAAGAGCGATCACCTGGATGGTCTTTCCCAATCCCATATCGTCGGCCAGGATTCCGCCAAAACCATATTGATCCAGTGTCCGCAGCCAGCAGTATCCGGTCTTCTGATATTTCCGCAGCACCGGCTGCAGCGACAGCGGCACTTCAAAATCACTGTCCTCTACGGACTTCATCCCACGAATTACATTGCGAAACAAGGTATCACGATACAAGGTGACATCCGGTCCTTCTTTCAGCACACTGTCCAGATACAACGCACGGTACATGGGCACCTGCAGTGTCTTTTGCAGCTGCAGCTTCGATCGGTCCAGGCCTTCGGCAATTCGGGCAATCGTCATCAGGCCATTGTCATCCAGCTGCAGGAATTGACCTTGCTTTAACCGGTAATAGGGCTTACGCTGCTCATAGGCACTTAATATCCGGGCCAGCTCGGCACTGGTCAGGCCATCGGCATCGATCGTCAGTTCCAGCCAGCTGCCGGCCGTCTGGATACCAATATTGACCTTGGGCGGCGGCAGCATCTGGATTTTCTTCGCCGCTTCCGAAAAATACACCTCACCTAATTTCTGAAATTCCGGCATTCCTTCTGTCAAAAGCAAATATAGCGCATCATCGTCATCCCGAATGGCCAGACATTCCGTACTTTCCCCATCCGATGACTGTTCTTCCCGGTATTTAAAATACTTCGTAATGGCCTGGCTGATGCGGAATTCTCCCGGCACGTCCCGGCACACGGTCCGCGGCACCTTTTCATCTTCCACCGGTTGAAAAGAATAATCACCGTAAGAAAGGGTCGGTATCATCGTCAGCTCGCCCACCCGGCTGCTGTCAAAGTCAAACCGGACCTTAAGCTCGGGGGGGCGGTAACTGTCCAGGTCGACCTCCTGGACATCCAGCCGGCTGTAAGGCAAAATCTGCTGCAGGACCCGCTCATAGAAAATGGGGATGTCCCGGTCCTGCACATCAACTTCCAGCTTATCACCCCACCCCTTTTGCATCTGTTCGAAAAATACTGCCAGCTGCCCGCTGGCATGTTCCGGCAGACAGGTGATCTGTTCCTGGCTGCACACATAAAGATGACGTTCACCGGAAAAAGTAAACAGTTCCTGGTCGACGGTCATCCGAATTCCGTCCCGGCCCGCCTTGCGGATCTTCATCTGCAATTCAAAATTGCCCGATTGCACCCGTACCGTCCGCAGACGGCCCCTGCTATCCTCCAGTTCCAGCTCCCGGCCTTCCATTAACCGGAAAAACCGGTCCCGGCCGGCTTTATTCAAATTCAATTCCCGCAGCTTGGGAACCGCCACAAAAGCGCCTTTATGAAACTGTTCATGATGCTCCTGATATAGATTGACCAGTTCTATCACCATCATCACCAGTTCCCGGTCCTGTTCTTCAAAAGCGGCAATACTGTGATGAAAACCCAGGCTCTTGCTATATTCAATATAAGTACCGTTAGCCACCGCCTGGGCAAATGTCTGCAGATCCTTGATTTGATAAAAGCGGCTCCTGCCTATTTTCAGTTCCAGCTGCACCAGTTTTTTGCCGACGTGAATCTTCGGCAGCAGACTGACGGGATTCACTTCCTTTTCCCTGATAATCTTGGCTACTTCCCGATTGGTGTATTCCCGAATCATCACCCGTACTTCCTGGGCCGTCACCACCGGCCGCCGGTCGCCCTGCTTCTGCTGCGCCTGCCAGGTTTCCCAGACAAACTGCGCATGCCCACACATTCCCTGATAAGAATTCCCCTGCACACAAGAACAAGAGTAGTCGTAAATCTGACTACCCTTGATGTGCAGGTTCACTTTATATTCCGCCGAACATCCGTTAGGGGAACCTTCTGCCACAATGCCTTTGATCCCCGCCTCTCCTTTCCAGAAAGTGCTGGTGGTCATATTCATTATTTCCATAAACTCTCCATTATTTCTCTGCATGGCTGAACTGTCACCAGTTTACATCCGCTCCGGTGCCTCAAACCCTAATACTTTAATACAGCTTTCCAATACTGATTTCACCAGGGAAATCAACTGGATATAACTGGCCTGACGGGCTTTGTCCGGCTCCGTCAAAATCTTTACATCATGATAGAAGCTGTTAAAAGCATTGGCTAATTCAAAAATATATTGACAAATCTTGTGCGGAGCCGTCTCCATAAAGCTGGTCTCCATTACCTCATTGTACCGGCTAAGTTCCAGCATCAGCGACTTTTCAGCTGTCCCGGCCGCCGGCAGAATGACAGGCGTCTGGGTATATTTGTCCGCCAGTTCAGTGTATTTGTTCAAAATCGATTTAATTCTTACAATCGTATAAAGAATATAGGGTCCGGTGTTGCCTTCAAAGGCGACAAACCGCTCCATGTCAAAAACATAGTCTTTTGCTGCCTGATTGGCCAGATCGCCGTATTTCAGCGCCGCAAGTCCGACAATCTTAGATGTCTCCCGGGCGTCCCTGGCGGACATCGTCTCATTTTCCATAAGCCGTTTAAATGCTGCTTCCCCAATATCGGCAATCAGGGTCTCCAGCCGCATCACGCCGCCATCCCGGGTCTTAAACGGTTTCCCGTCCTTTCCGTTCATGGTCCCGAAACCAATGTGGATCATCGGTGTCTGGGGCTTTACATAGCCGGCTTTCTTGGCCACCCGGAACACCTGCGTAAAGTGGAGTTCCTGGCGTTTATCTGTAATGTAGATATATTTTACCGGTGCATACTCTTTTTCCCGCTCAATAATCGTCCCCAGATCAGAAGTTGCATACAAGGCAGCTCCATCCGACTTGCGGACAATACACGGCGGCAGCTCCTTGGTATCGGTGGGTTCTGTGATATCTACCACTAAGGCACCCTGGCTTTCATAAGCCAGCCCCTGATCCTGCAGGTCCTGAATCAGCCACGGAATATAGGGCTGGGCATCGCTTTCGCCTTTCCACAGTTCAAAATGAACATCCAGATTACCATAATTCTTCTTTAAATCAGCCAAAGACACGCCCATAATGTGCTTCCAGATTGCCATATATGGCGGGTATTCATTCTGCAGCTGCAAGGTCGCCTGATGCGCCCGCGCCTTAAATGCTTCATCCTCTTTTGCTTTGCCGCTGGCGGCCGGATAGATATCCTCCAGCTCACTGATGGTAAAGGGCGCTTCCTCCGGATATTCTCCGCCATATGACGCATCAAAGTATACCAGCTCCGGCTTCCGGTCACGCAATTCTTCAATAATCAGCCCCATCTGCAGACCCCAGTCACCCAGGTGCACATCACCAATCATCGTATATCCTAAAAATGCCCCGAGACGTTTCACACTTTCGCCAATCACCGCCGAACGCAGGTGCCCGACATGCAGCGGCTTGGCTACATTGGCACCGCCGTAATCGACAATTACCGTCTCGCCGTGGCCGATCTGCTCCGCCCCCAGTTTTTCTTCCTTTTGCATGTCATTCATGTAATCCGCCAGATACTGCGGATTCACGCTGATATTAATGAACCCCGGCATCACTGCATCAACCTGGGAAAACATCGCATTTCCCGCCAGCTTCTCTACTACCTCACCAGCAATATCAAACGGTCTCTTTTTATATAATTTCGCTGCCGCCATCGCCCCGTTGCACTGATATTCGCACAGATCCGGACGGTTGGACAACGTAATCTTGGCATAGGACTCTTCATAGCCGCTATCTGTAAATGCAGTTTTCATCTCGGCTGCAATCAGGTCAAGAATTTTCTTCACGTTTCTGGTCTCCTTTTTTCTTTTCTTTCCTTGTCAATCTAATCATCATATTATAAGGGATATTGATAAGAATTGCAAGGCATTCCAACTGTTCTCGCGAATTCTCTGGCATAGCACAGAAAAACCAAGTCGGATAAATTTCGTTTTATCTTACTCGGTTTCCCAAAAAGGCGTTGCATATTAAGGTATGTTTATGGTATAATAATCCCATAATTAAGGAGGTAATGCTATGCCACAAATTATTCCAATTAAAGATTTAAAAAACACATCAGAAATATCAGAGTTATGCCATTCCACCAATGAACCCATTTATATTACTAAAAATGGCTATGGAGATATGGTTATCATGAACATGGAAGCCTATGAGCAATTATCAAAACAACTTCAGATGTACCGTGACCTGGATTATTCTGAGCAACAAATTACGGAAGGTAAGACGAAAGATGCAAAAAAGGCACTTTCCTCTATGAGGGAACGACATGGGATATAGTTTAATAATCACTGATTGGGCAGATGAATTATTGGATAATATTATCTTTCATCTGCTCTACCGTTTGAAAAACCAGCAAGCAGCTTCTCATCTTTTAAGCAATGTCGAAAAAATCTATGAATTTCTGAAAGAAACCCCATATCAATTTCAAGAATGTCAAGATAAGTATTTGAAAAAGAAAGGATACCGTGAAGTACCGCTACCGGATATGCGCTATATTATTATTTATTCGATCAAAGGCACAAATGTTTATATACTAGGCATCTTTCATGAACTTGAAAATTACAGCAGCAAGCTCTGATTATTCTTATCTCTTTTCCCGCTGAACAAAGATCACCTGCACCTACATATCAGAGACATAAGCCGAAAAGATGCTTTGCACAAATGGCTGGGAACAGTGTAAATACTGTCATCCCAGCCATCCTATTTATTTCCATAAAAACAACTATTTAATATTAAGTCCATCCACCATCACACACCGTCTCTTCCGGCAGAACGATCTGGCCGAAGTCAAACCTTCGCCGGTGGGTCCGGCTATGGTGAATGTGGTATGCCCCTCACCACCGGCTCCGATGCCCGCATAGGACGGAGCATTTTTCACAAATATCGTGGTTTCCAACAGTCTCGCCATCTTCGTAATCTTATCAATATTCCGCGAATGGATCATGGCGGTATGACGGTTACCGTGTTCGGCAATATAGGCACATGCAATCGCCTGATCCACGTCAGACACTCTTACCAGAGGAAGAATCGGCATCATCATCTCTTCGTTCACAAAATGATGATCCGCCGTCGTTTCCAGAATAATTACCCTGGCCGCACCAACACCGTACAGGCCCAGCTGCTCCAGAATATATCCCGCACTTTTACCCACAAATGAAACCTTCGGGCCACCTTTTTCATCCGTTACCATCTCCTGCAGTTTAGCAATCAGCACCGGATCTGTCATCAGGTAAGCCCCCTGTTTTACCATCCCGGCAACCAGCTCATCAAAGATCTCAGCAACTGCAAATACCTCTTTCTCCGCAATACAAGGCACATTATGATCAAAGCTGCAGCCATCCACAATATCTTTTGCCGCTTTTTCAATATCCGCCGTCTCATCTACTACCACCGGCGGATTTCCCGCACCGGCACCGATTGCTTTCTTACCACTGGACATCACCTTATGGACAATCGAAGGACCGCCGGTTGCCACCAGCAGCCTTACCAGCGGATGTTCCATCATCCGGTTGGTGTTCTCAATGGAAGGCTCTTTCACCGTGGCAATCAGATTTTGCGGTGCCCCGGCCTGCTCCAGAGCCTGGTTCAGCAAGGTGATCAAATGGATCGTCACCTGCCGGGCCCGGGGATGAGGGCTGAATACTACCGTATTACCGCCGGCAATCATACCAATCGAATTACTGATTACCGTTTCCGTTGGATTTGTTGTCGGGGTAATCGCTCCAATTACACCAAAAGGGCAATACTCCGTGATCGTAAGGCCATGATCACCCGACTGCGCTTCTGTAATCAAGTCTTCCATCCCGGGTGTCTTTTCCGCTGCCAGCCGGTTTTTGATCAACTTGTGATCCACGTTGCCAATGCCGGTTTCCACCACGCTTTCCTGGGATATTGCTTCCAGATTCTCCGGTTTAAGCACCGTTTCCCGAATTGCCCGGATAAACGCCTGGCGCTGTTGTAAAGTACATTCCGCCAGTTCCCGGAAAGCTGCTGCACTGGCTTCCACGGCCTCATCCATGGTATCAAAAATACCATACTGGTAATTCGCTGTCTGTGTCCGTTCCGGGGAACCAGGATTTTGTCCCAATTGGCCGGCAAAATTACGGATTTCCACCTCTTCAACCACCTGCCTGATCAGACGTTCGATTATATTAACATCCATACTCATGTAAACACCACCTTTGCTCCTTTTTTAATATCACAAAATCACCGTTTTTTAAGGCACAGGCATTGGCTTCATCCACATCGACATGAAGTTCCAGCCGGAAATCATCCGATACCCTCACCAGAACATCCCCCAGAATCCCTTTTCGCTCACCCAGGGTTTCCACGCAAACGAAGTCCTTATCGGCGACCCCCATTCGGGCTGCATCCCCGGTCGTCATGTGAACATGCCGCAGGGCCACGATCGTCCCCCTGTTCAGCGTAACACTGCCGTAAGGTCCGAGCAGACGGATTCCCGGTGTCTGATCCAGACATCCCGATTCCTTAACCGGCGCTTTGATCCCCAGACGGTAGGTATCCGCCAGTGAAATCTCCACCTGACTTTCCTTTCGTACCGGCCCCAGGATCCTGACGCCGGCAAACTCACCCTTAGGCCCTTGTATCGTTACGGTCTCTTTGGCCGCATACTGACCTGGCTGCATCAGATTATTTTTGCAGGTCAACTGATAACCCGGGCCAAACAATTGCGCCAAATCCCTCTGACTCACATGAACATGACGGTTTGAAACGCCGACATGGATCTTGAGCCCTTCCAGCTCCTGCATTCGTTCCATCACAATCCGGGTAACCATATCAATTACCTTTTTTTCAGTCATTACCATGTTCCCTTCCTCCGTCATACCTGGTGATTCGTCATACCTGGTGATCCGTCTTGCCCCAGCCGTTTCGCCAGGTATCCTACCGCCTTATCCCGAATCTGATCCACCCGGTCCGTTCGCTCCCACATAAACCCCTTGTCTTCTCTGCCAAAATGGCCATAGGCAGCCGTTGCCAGAAACTGCGGCTGACAAAGCTGTAACTGACTGATCATATCGGATACGGCAAATGAAAATGTCTCATTCAGAATCTGGTTGATCATATCCACCGGTATCGTTTCGGTATGAAAGGTATTGGCATAGACAGCTTCCGGCTGCAGACTGCCAATCACATAGGCAACACAAATCTCACAGCGGTCGGCAAGTCCGGCCGCCACAATATTTTTTGCTGCATATCTGGCCATGTAAGCGGCTGAACGGTCTACCTTCGTAGCATCTTTACCAGAAAATGCGCCGCCGCCATGCCGCCCCACACTACCGTATGTATCGACCATAAGCTTTCTTCCTGTCAGCCCGGTGTCACCAGCCGGGCCACCCACCACAAATCTGCCGGTGGGGTTAATATGAATCCGGGTCTTCCGGCCAATCCACCGGGAATCAATAACCGGTTCCACTACATGGGTCATCAGTTCTCCCCGCAAATACTCCATATCAACATCTTCGTGGTGGGCGGAGATCACCAGACTAAGCAGCGATTGGGGGCGCCCACTGTCATCATACTCCATCGTCACCTGGGCCTTGCCATCCGGATATAACCAGGGGATAAGCCCTTCTTTACGCACCTGGGCCATCCGCATAACCAGACGGTGCGCCAGGTAACAGGTCAGCGGCATATATCCGGGTGCTTCCCGGCAGGCATAACCATACATGATTCCTTGGTCACCGCCGCCTGCTTCGTTGTTCCGGTTCACCCCCAGGGCGATGTCCGGCGACTGACTGCTAAGGTGGGTAAAGATCAGGCAGCTTTGATCATCAAAGCCCAGTTGTGGATCCGTATAACCAATATTACGAATAATATCTCTGGTGATCCGGGCCACATCAATCTGCGCCCCGGCGGTTACCTCGCCGGCAATCACAACCGTATTGCCTGACACCAGGGTCTCAACCGCCACCCGTGCCTGCGGATCCACCGCCAAATACGCATCCAGTATCCCGTCGGATATCTGGTCGCAGATTTTGTCCGGATGACCTTCCGTCACAGATTCAGAAGTGACATAATAAGACATCATCATTCCCCCTCATTTACCGGACAAGACCTTCGACATCGATGGAATCAATGATACCAATAATCGCCAGATCCACCGGAACACTTTTTTTATCATCTCTGACCCGTACCGATGACCCCTGGCCAACCAGTACATAGTCGCCAATTCCGGCACCTGCATAATCAGCGGCAACCTCATCCATCCCCTGTTCCTGTTCATGGGCATTCACTCGCTTGATCACCATAAACTTAAGCCCGACCAGCGAATCTTCCTTCCTGGTTGCGACCACATTGCCTATTACCCTGGCCATATACATCCCAAACCACCGTCCTTCCTCCTGCCGGTCAAATTGCTGCTGTCTTACCCGCTGGTTTCGCATCGGCTTTTACTACCGGTTTGGTTTTTTCTTCAGTTTCTGGTTTTTTAGCCGCCACTTTACTGGCCTCTGCCAAAAATACCGCCGCCAATCCTTCGGCCGGCCGGGCAATTACCGAAGAAGAAATGTATTTTCCATTCATCACCCCGGCCTGCTTTCCGGCGTGAACAGCCGCATTGACGGCACCCACATCACCTGTGATTTTCACAGTCATATAACCCATTCCTTTCGCCGGCTCCACCGACTTTACTGATACATTAGCCGTCTTCACCATACAGTCAACCACTGCAATCGCCGTTGCCAGACCCTGAATCTCAATAATCCCTAAAGCTTCCTTCATACGCTTCCTCCGTTCAGTTCTTTCACTGAATCAATCATCCCAATCCCATATTCCAACAGGATCCGGTGGTAATCCAGGATCCTTTTCACATAAGCCTTTGGTTCCTTGCCGGTAAAGCGCTCCAGTCCCCCCTTTAGGATCACTGCCTTTACCCCTTGTTCCAGGGCTGATATCAGCCAGATGGTATCCGGGGTATCACAGATCCCCAAAGCAGTCTTTCCAATCAGATTGCGGGTGCCTTCCAGGAACAGATAAATACTGTCTTCCGCTGCCGGATCCGGCGCTCCTTTACCGGTCAATACCTGATCCCAGCCATCAAATCCTTTTATTTTCATTTCTAATTCCGGTTCATATACGGCATCCGGTATTACCGCCGTACAGGAAAATCCATCCAAAGTACTCAGGTCCTCAAACAAAGAATAATAACTGTTTTTCCAGGTATTTCCGAATATCACATATAATTTTTTAACACTTGTTCCGGTACTGATTATCTGGCTGCGGCTGTTTAGTATCTCAGCAATCATCACTGCCAGATCATTGATTTCTTTGTCGCTCATTTTTCCCACTGCCAACCAGCCCTTCCGGTAATCCTTGCTCCTGTTATCGATCACACTCTAAAAGTGAGGAAAGGGAGAGGTATCTGCTTCCAGGATGCCTCTCCCGCTTTCACCCTATAACTTGGGAAGCATTTTTTCTGTATCGGTGTGAGGTCTTGGAATCACATGGATGGAGACCACTTCACCTACTGCCTTAGCGGCGGCAGAGCCGGCTTCTGTAGCTGCCTTAACCGCCCCGACATCACCTCTGACCATAACCGTAACAAGACCTGAGCCAATCTTTTCATAGCCGATCAAATCCACATTTGCCGCCTTGACCATCGCATCCGCTGCTTCGATTGCCCCTACCAAACCTTTTGTTTCCACCATTCCCAATGCTTCTGAATTCATATCATTTCCTCCTGCTTTATTAGTCAAACCGAATCCTGATGATCCGTTTGCTGCTTATCGGTAACCTTCTGCGAGGTTAAATATAGGGGACGGAACCAGATCGCGGCGGTGTATCCAACGCACCCAATAATTTCTTTCCTGTCTCAATGGATGCCTTCACCGCCTGGCGAACTGCCCCGGAATCCCCGGAAAACATTAAAGTCACTTCATTGCTGTTGCTGTTCCCCTGTTCCGGCGAACGATAACCGACAATCTGCACTGCCGCCGCTTTCATGGCGGTATCCGCCAGAACCGTACCAATCACCGCCGGCGCGCCGGTCACAAGACCAAACGCCTGACCCAGCGGGGCACCATAAGCTTTTTCCAGGCATTCACTGGCCCTGGCGGTGTACTGAAACTCCAGATGTCCGGCTTCATTGGAATAAACATCACCAAAAAACCGCTCCACCTGGGCCAGCGCCGTTGCCACTGCATTACGGGCATCCGAAACGTCCTGGGCACCGATATAAATCATGCTCCCCCGGCCGGCACCGCCCCTGGTATCCCGGGGATACTCCACCTTTATTACCTGGGCATTGGCCGCCTTTACCGCCTCGTCAACTGCCATGATCTGCGGCCCCGCACCGGTTCTGCTGCCAATCATGCCCAGCGACCGGTATGTTCCCACCTGCATGGCCTTGCTTAAGTCCGGATCCAGATTCGCAATCAACAGTCCGATGGTATCGCCTGCTGCCGTACCAACCAGTTCCGGTATGCCTGCCGTTTCGACCGTTTTGACCGTTTTGACAGTCTCCAGATCAGCCATAACCTGGTTCATTACTCGTTCAATTAACTGCTGGTTCATCCTGCCCTCCTGTCATCCGCCGATGATACACCGGCAGCCTTCGTCTTCCACAACCCTTGCTAATCTGGCAACCGTCTCTTCCGTCAGTAACGGAATCCCTTTCATGGGGTAGCTTCTTCCCAACGAACCGTACTTTGCTTCCCCATAAGTATGGTAAGGCAGCAAATGTACGGTATCAATTTCCCTGATCTGTCTGATCCACCGCATGATCCTGCGGATTTCATAAGGATCGGCATTAAAACCGGGAATCAGCGGAATTCTGGCCACTACCTTAGTGATGGAAGCAGCCAATGCCGCATGCGCCGGTACCATCCGATTGGAACAGCCGGTCTGCGCCTTATGTAACTGCTCATCGGCACTCTTAATATCAACTAAAGCCAGATCCACATAAGGAAATACCTGACGGATCACCTCCTCTGATGTAATCAGCGTTGTTTCCACTGCCGTATGCCATCCCAGCGCCTGACAGGCCATCAGCAGATTCCTGGCGAATTCAGCCTGCAATAGCGCCTCTCCGCCTGACAACGTAATCCCGCCGCCTGACCGACGGTAATAAATGCTGTCCTTTTCCAATTCGGAGATTACCTGTGCCACCGTCATGCTCTGTCCCTCTCGCTTCAGAGCCCCGGTCAGACAAACCGCTTCACACTTACCACAACCAGTACAGACTTCCCGGTTGATCCATCCATCATGGACCGGCCCGATCGCCCCCAGACTGCAGGCTGATACACACCGCCCACAGTGGATGCAGAGAGACTGTTGATAACTCATTTCCGGCTTTGTCCTCTGGGATTCCGGATTGCTGCACCACCGGCAAGTAAGTGGGCAACCCTTAAAAAACACAACAGTGCGAATCCCGGGGCCATCATGAATAGAATACCGTTGGATATTAAATACGGTTCCTGTAAGCTGGTCCTCTCTCTTTCTCACATCTGCTCCTTTCACCACAGTTTCTTTGGCCAATCGGCTGCCATCACATGCCATGCTCCGTGCGGTTGATAATATCGTCCTGCACTTCTTTATCCAGGACAATGAACTGAGCGCTGTATCCGGCCACCCTGACAATCAGGTCTTTATATTGCTGTGGATCCTTCTGGGCGGCATACAGGGTTTCTTTATCTACCACATTAAACTGAACATGCATTCCCTTACGGTCAAAGTAACCGCGTACCATCCCGGCAAAGTTTTGCAGTCCGGCGGATCCGGCCACTGCCGCCGGCAGAAACTTCTGATTATACAAGGTGCCGTTGGAAGCGGCAAAATGATCCAGCTTTGACACGGAATTGGCGGCGGCTGTCGGTCCATGACAATCCTGCCCCGCCCGGGGGGAAACACCGTCGGCCAAAGGCCGGCCGGCCAGACGGCCATCCGGCAAAGCCCCCACATCCTTACCAAACAATACATTGGAGGATACCGGATACATCCCGGCATGGAAGATACCACCACGGGGATTTTTATATTTTTCCACCTCGCGGCAGTAAATCTGTCCACATCTGCGTACCACCAGGTCAACCTCATCCATATCATTGCCAAAGGATGGCGTTTTCTCCATAATCCTGCGAATTTCCTGCAGCTGCGCCTGGTCTTCACCATTACCTGAAAGACGGTTCCCCGGCTCCAGCCGCGCAGTCGCAATCGCAGCCGTTCCTTCCATCAACCGGGATTGAATTTGATTCAGATCAATCGCACCACCGGCGGAAATCATGTTCTTGATCACATCATAAAGTTCTTTTTCCGTCATGCTGCCGTCGGCCCTTTTGCTGCCGTCGGCCCTGATACTGCCGCCGGCGGTGTGGCCGGGATCCGCCGTTCCGAACCCAAAGTTACCGTCCAGTGCCTGTTTTAACTGCTTCATCGTGATTTTCTGATCTTCAAATACCTGTTTTTGGATTGCATACAGGGAATCTCCGGCATCAGCCACTCCGACGGCCTGGGGACCACTGAAATTGTAAAGTGCTCCCGCCTCCTGAAGGGTCTTCCCCCGGCCCATACAATCATCCACCAGAGCCGACAGATAGGGCAGCGGCGCCCGTTGGGTGTGCGCCAGATCAGTGCAGTTATTGGCCTGGGCCAACAGCTTTACAAAATGAGCCGTCTGCTGCTGATAAGCGTCAAACACTTCTTCCATATTTTTAAAATCCTCTGCCAAAGGCGTCACCGGGCCTGCCTGCCGGTCTCCGATTCGACCGGAGTTCAAGGTGATCTCCAGTACCCTGGCCACATTAAAGAAAGCTGAATCATGCCATCCTTCGGTTTTTCCAGGGATGCTGGGTTCCACACAGCCAATCAGACAGTAGTTTCTGGCATCCCGCAAAGTTACCCCCCGGTTCACCAGTGCCGGTATGATTACCTCGTCATTGTACATCGCCGGCACGCCCATCCCCAGCCGTACTACCTGACAGGCCCGCAGCAAAAACTGATCCGGCGTTCCCTGCCATACTCTGATCGTAAAAGAAGGACTGGGCATCCGCACCCGGGCTGCTGCTTCCATACACATATAGGAGATGGCATTTGACGCATCAAAGCCCTCCTGATTTTGTCCGCCGACACACAGATTTTGAAAAGCCTGATAGCCGGCAAAGGCCTGCGCAAATTTTTCATCCCGAATTTTATTTATATCATTGAACTTCACCCAGATACAGTCAATCAACTCCTGTTCCATATCGGGTGTCAGACTGGTATCACTCTGATAATAAGGATACATATACTGGTCAAACCGCCCCGGTGAGACAGAATGGCCATTGGATTCCAGCTGGATGATCAGATGCGTAAACCAAAAGGACTGGCAGGCCTCATAAAAATTCTCCGCCCCATGTGCCGGTACCCGGCGGCAATTCCTTGCAATCTGCTCCAGCTCGGCTCTCCGGACCGGATCCGTCTCGGCACCGGCAAGCCGCTGCGCTTCCGCGGCGTATCTTTCGGCAAAACAAATAACTGCTTCATATGTCATCATAACCGCTTCATAAAACCAGCGTTTTTTAATATCCTCCGGATCAGCTGCCGACAGCTTCTCCATCTTTTCCCTGGCCTCCGCGATTATCCCATGACAGCCGATTTTAAGCATCTTCCCATAATCAGCGCAAATATGTCCGATTCCCCCATACAGGTAGTTACCGGTAGCATAGATTCCGTCGGTTACGCAGTCCTTTGCTTCTTCCGACATATAGGACAGCGCCAGATCGCTGACCGTCCGGCCTTGCCAATAGGAAAAAATATCCTTTAATTCACTGACCGTCTCCGGCAGAATCCGAAATGGGTCAGCCGTTCTCGTCCCCATGGTTGCGAACTCTTTCCCAATCCATTCGCAGGAAAACTCCGGATAAATCTGGACTGAGCGGGGATGCACACTGGCCGCCCCGACAATCAGCTCATCCGCCCGTATGGCCACCGGCAGCTCCGTTAAGATCCGGGCCATCGCCATCGCCCGGCGCGTCACTGCCGGCAGGTGTTCCGTGGTTTGATAAGAGCTTGTGATGATGCGGGCCCGCTCCGGTTCCACATAAGGTACCGCATTCATCAGCAATTCTCTAAGCCGGAGAATCCGGGCTGACGGCTGACTAAATTCTGTTTCCATAATCCCTTTTGCCATAATGGATCACCTCCTTATCAATATAAATTCAAGAACAAATCAGGGTGCGGACTGGGTATCACCACCTGGTTCACCAGCATTCCTTCGGCCTGTGCTTTTTGACCGCC
>Ga0153996_1000247_pt1 | contig 25426 bp, 25 predicted proteins | sample TSNC080MetaG_FD_104728 | JGI IMG/M metagenome (GOLD analysis project Ga0153996, IMG submission 104728) | Attine ant fungus gardens microbial communities from North Carolina, USA - TSNC080 MetaG | ecosystem: Host-associated > Fungi > Mycelium > Unclassified | place: USA: North Carolina, Lumber...
TCTCACTGTCGCCATGGCCGGTACTGGGGCTGATCGGATGTGGTCTGTGCGGCTTATCGGTAGGGATACTGTGGCCGGGAACCTTCAGCATGGCGGCGGCGGGAGTTCGGGGCGGCGGTACTGCCATGTTTGCGTTGCTTGCATTAGCCGGGGATCTGGGCTGTTCAGGGGGGCCTACTTTTGTAGGATTGATTTCCGATGCTGCCGGCGGGAACCTGAAGGTGGGAATTCTTGCGGCGGTTGTATTTCCTGTTATTTTACTGGTGACGGTGCGGTTAAAGCGAAGGATTGCGTAGAAAAATTATCTCTGTGATAACAGAGAAGCAGGTGATTTCAATTTAGAAAGTCACCTGCTTCTTTTGCTTTATTTTTGAATCTCATCTCTTACTTCTATAAAACATTTTACAATATAGTCGATATCTTCTCTGGTATGAGAAGCACAGACCTGAGTACGGATACGTGCTTTGCCCTGGGGAACGACCGGATAGGAGAAAGCAACCACATAGACCCCTTTTTCGATCATTTTTGCGGCGTACTCTACCGCCAGCTTTTCTTCGTAAAGCATAACCGGCACGATAGGATGTACGCTTTCAACGATATCAAAGCCTGCCTCGGTCAGTTTGCTGCGGTAATAAGCGGTGGTTTCCTCCAGACGGTCCCGCAGACTGGTATCAGCTTTCAGCATCCGGAATACTTCCAGACTTGCGCTGACGATTGATGGAGCCACCGTATTGGAGAACAGATAAGGGCGGCTTCGCTGACGCAGAAGATCAACGATCTCTCTTCGGGCACTGGTATAACCGCCCGATGCACCCCCTAACGCCTTGCCGAGGGTTCCGGTAATGATGTCTACACGACCCTGGACACCGCAGAATTCCGGTGTTCCTCGGCCGGTTTTACCGACAAACCCGGCCGCATGACTATCATCAACCATGACCAGCGCGCCAAACTCATCGGCCAGATCACAAACGCCTTTCAGGTTGGCGATAATCCCGTCCATGGAAAACACGCCGTCGGTAGCGATCACCTTGATCCGGGCCCCGGCTTCATCGGCCTCGATCAGTCTGGTCCGCAGATCCGCCATATCATTATTCCGGTAGCGGAAACGCCTGGCTTTGCAGAGCCGGATACCGTCGATGATGCTGGCGTGATTGAGCTCGTCACTGATGACGGCGTCATCTGCCGTCAAAAGGGTCTCAAAAAGACCGCCGTTGGCATCGAAGCAGGATGTATATAAAATAGTATCATCAGTGCCCAGAAAGTCTGATATGGCTGCTTCCAGCTCTTTGTGGATATCCTGGGTACCGCAGATAAAGCGCACCGATGCCATGCCGTAACCCTTATCCTCATAAGAACGTCTGGCGGCGTCGATCACATGCGGATTATTTCCCAGTCCCAGATAATTATTTGCACACATATTGATGACCTCCCGGCCATCGGTCAGGGTGACTTTTGCACCCTGGGGTGATGAGATCGGGCTTTCACCCTTAAACAGTCCGGCATCTTGGATAGCTTTGACCTGATCGGAAAAGACCGATAGAATATCATGTTTACTTTTCATCATGTGCGTCCTCCTGTTCAGCGATGTGTGACCAGTCCAGAATGACCTTTCCGGACATTCCGGACATCATCACATCAAATCCCTGTTCGTAATCTTTAATGTCATACCGGTGGGTAATTACATCGTCAATGTTCAAACCGCTCTGCAGCATGGTGGTCATCTTGTACCAGGTCTCCCACATCTGCCTGCCGTAGATTCCCTTGATGGTCAAACCATTAAAAATCACCTTTTCCCAGTTGATTACAGCGTCAGCGCGCTGAAGTCCGAGAAGAGCGATCCGGCCGCCGTTTTTCATATGATTAACCATATCGTTAAAGCCGGCCTGATTACCTGACATTTCGAGACCGATATCAAATCCCTCTTTCATGCCCAGTTCTTTCATAATGTCGGTTAGATTTTCTTTTCCGACGTTCACCGCCCGGGTTGCCCCCATTTTTCGGGCCAGATCCAAACGATATTCATTCATATCGGTAACCACGACATGGCGCGCACCGATATGGCGGCTGATCGCTGCTGCCATACAGCCGATCGGACCGGCACCGGTAATCAGGACATCTTCGCCGATCATATCGAACGAAAGAGCGGTATGCACAGCATTGCCAAAAGGGTCAAAACAGGCGTATAGCTCTTCGCGGATATTAGATGCACACCGCCAGACATTGGATGCAGGGATGACCAGGTATTCAGCAAAAGCTCCGTTTCTGTTGACGCCTACGCCCTGTGTATTGCGGCAGAGATGAGGCAGTCCGGCCAGGCAGTTGCGGCACTTCCCGCAGACGATATGCCCTTCGCCGGATACCAGTTCACCGATCTTGAATCCTTCCACATTTTCTCCCATTGCGACGATTTCACCGATATACTCATGACCGGCGGTCAACCCGATTGGAATGGTATTCTGAGCCCAGGTGTTCCAGTCGTAGATGTGTACATCAGTACCGCAGATGGCGGTTTTGTGAATTTTGATTTTAACATCGTTTTTACCGGTTTCCGGTATGGCGACTCTTTTCATCCAGAGTCCCTTTTCAGGCTTCTCTTTTACGAGAGCCCACATTGTGCCAGTTTGTTTCATGATGTGTTCCTCCTTAGTTTGTTTTAGATTGATCAATTTTTCACAGAAGGAGTCGAAAAACCAATTGTTTACCAGTGGTTTCCCGGTTTTAAAAGATTAGTATCAATCCCTTGCAGTTACTGGTAAAACTGTAAATGTAAAAGGATCGCTACACGGTATAATTTTTTCAGCGCCTTTATTATATCAGAGGTTGATTTATTTTAAAATAGATTCGGATAAAATATTTGAAATGATAAAAATAATTCAAGTTGCTTTCATCCACTGAATGGTATAACATAAGAAAAAAGCATGAAACAGGAGGAATAATATGCAGTATCGTCAAGATCATAAAAGCGGCAGTGAACTCTCGGTATTGGGATTCGGATGTATGCGGTTTCCAACGGTCAGAGGGAAGATCGATAAAGAAAAATCCCGGCAGCTGGTTCAGCGGGCCTATGAAGGCGGCATCAATTACTTCGATACCGCATATCTTTATTTCGGCAATGAAGAGGTGGTCGGTGAGATATTTGAAGAGCTGGGAATCCGCGGCAAAGTCTGTCTCGCCACGAAACTTCCGCAGACTATGTGCAGCAGCAGAGAAGCTTTTGATACATACTTTAGCGAGCAGAAGACCCGTCTGCGAACCGACTACATTGACTACTATCTGATGCATAATGTGTCTTCGTTTGCACAATGGGAACGGCTGTGTGATATGGGGATTAGAGAATGGATCGAGGCAAAGAAGGCAGGCGGGGAAATCCGCCGGATCGGCTTCAGCTATCATGGCTCAAAAGAGGAGTTCCGTTCGATGATTGATGCTTATGACTGGGATTTTGTACAGATACAGTATAATTATATCAACATCAATTATCAGGCCGGTATGGATGGCCTCAAATATGCCGCCGCCAAAGGATTGCCGGTAATCATCATGGAACCGCTGCTGGGCGGGAAGCTGGTGAACGGTCTGCCGCACGACGCAGTGGCGGCGATGAAGGAAGCCCGGCCCGATTCTACACCGGCGAGCTGGGGGCTGAACTGGTTGTGGAACCAGCCGGAAGTGTCGGTGATCCTCTCCGGCATGAACGAGTTGCCGCAGCTGGATGAAAACCTGAAGCTGGCCGACCAGGCTATTGCAGGGATGTTCGGTGAAAAGGAAGAAGCGGTTATTGAAAAGGTGATAGAAGCTTTTAATGCCGGTTACAAAGTGCGTTGTACCGGCTGCAATTACTGTATGCCTTGCCCGAAGAATATTAATATTCCGGCCTGTTTTACCGCTTATAATAACAGTTATGTAATCGGCTGGCAGCCGGCTCTGATGCAGTATATGAATGCCGTCGGTTTTATCGGTGACAATCCCCGGTTTGCCAGTGACTGTGTAAAATGCGGAAAATGTGAACGCCACTGTCCCCAGGGAATTCAGATCCGGGAAGAGCTGCGGCGGGTGAGGCGCCGCCTGGAGATTCCGGGGATAAAGACAGCAGGCAGGATTGCCAGAAGAGTGATGCGGAAAGGGTAGCTGAATGAAAAAGATAGGTTTTGCTACAATTGGTACTAATTTTATCGTCGATTGGTTTTTGGCGGCGGCTGAATTATGCGGTGAATTTGAACTCCGGGCGGTTTATTCCCGTACGCTGGAAAAGGGGAGAGGTTTCGCCGGAAGCCGGGAAGGAGTTAAAGTATACGACTCTTTAGAAGCTCTGGCGGCAGATCCGGATATTGATGCGGTATATATCGCCAGCCCGACCAGTTGTCACGCCGGTCAGGCGGTGATGATGCTTGAGGCCGGAAAACATGTTTTATGTGAGAAACCGGCAGCTTCCAATCGGAAAGAGTGGGGACAGATGCTGGATGCGGCTGATAAAGCGGGGAAGGTGGTTCTGGAAGCCATGCGCCCGCTGTTTTCACCGGGGTTTCTGGCGATCAGAGATAGTCTGACTGAGCTGGGGACGATTCGCATGGCATCTTTTAGCTACTGTCAATACTCATCACGGTATGATAAGTTTAAACAGGGCATTATCGAAAATGCTTTTCGGCCGGAATTCAGTAATGGAGCGCTGATGGATATCGGCATCTATTGTACGGCGTCAATGGTCGGACTGTTTGGACGGCCGGCCAGGGTGTACGGATTTTCCTATGGATTAGAGGGTAGTATTGACGGTATGGGAACTATATGTGCGGTGTACGAGGAAATGCTGGGAACGGCATCGTACTCTAAGATATCGGATGCCGAATCGGACGGTGTGATTCAGGGAGAGAAAGGGACATTGACTTATGATTGTGTCGGTTCGCCTGCTAATGTAAGGATAAAGTATCGGTCGGGGGCAGAAACTGTAATCTTTCAGCAGCCGGATGATCATGATATGATGTATGAAATACGGGCATTTATTAGAATGATTCAAGGAAAAGAAGATCCGGATGAATTTCACCGGACCACCGGACTGACGCTGGAGCTTACGGATACAGTCCGGGCGCAAAATGGCATTATATTCCCTGCTGACCGCTGATTTACAGACTCTACGGATCGTTTACCCGACGTTTCAACGCTCCGTAGGTTGAAGTTTGTTTAAAACTTCGATAGAATAAAACGTGAAGGCGGTGGAAAGAATGAATCATGAAAAAATGTCGGGTCTGATTTCAGAAATGAGAAAAAATCAAAATATGACCCAAAAACAATTGGCTGAAAAAATCGGCGTAACCGATAAAGCCGTATCAAAATGGGAGCGTGGCGCAGGCTGTCCGGATATCTCAACTTTGCCGATCCTGGCGGACTCGCTCGGAATATCGGTCGGTGATTTGCTTAATGGGGAAATTAGCGGCGATACACCTCCTGAAACGGAGAAGATTGTCAAAGAAACACTGCGCTATGCGGATGATGCTTCCAGAAGAAAGGTGGTAATGAGCCGTAAAATCAGCTTTATTGTCATTACTATTACAGCGCTCCTTGGAGTAACTGTATGCACAATTTGTAATGTGGCGGTCAACGGTGCTTTTACATGGTCGATGTATCCGATTATTGCGATTGCCTTTGGGTGGGCAATTATTACACCGGCGGTGGTATTTCACAGGCGGGGGATATTGGTATCAATGATCGTAGTGACGATAATACTGATACCATTTCTGACCGCAATAGGAACGCTGAGCGGTTATCATCAGGCAATGAACAGCATTGGGATCAAAATAGCAGTAGTGAGCCTCATTTATATGTGGATAGTCTATCTAATTGACCGCAGACTAGGTCATAAAAAAAGAACGGCGGCAGGCATCTGCGTGTTGCTTGCGATACCGGTTACAATTGCAATTAACCGGATCGTTGATACCTATGTCCAGCAAAGCCGTATAGATGTATGGGACATATTAACGTATGCAATTTTAGCTTTTATCGCCCTTATATTTTTTAAATGGGGTGAAACTAACGGAACAGGCGAGTAAAGTAAAACGCTTTCTATAAGTTTACAAACATGAATAATGGAGTTATGATAGCGGAAAGATAATAAATTAAATTACAGGAGGTGCTTCATATGAAAGGCTATGGCATGAAAGCAGTAAATCAGCCGGCATGGCTGGAAAAAGAAAAACCAACTGCCGGCCCGATGGATGCGATTTTGCGTCCCCTCGCGCTGGCACCATGTTCTTCGGATACTCATGCGATGCATGGGGGTTCCGGTGAAAAGACCGATCGGATATTAGGACATGAAGCAATCGGCGAAATAATGGAAGTCGGCAGTTTGGTTACCAAGTTTAAACCGGGTGATGTTGTTGTGGTTCCTTGTGTAACTCCGGATTGGGAGCAGCTTGGCGTGCAGAGCAGCAAGTATAATGCACATGATGCCGGCTTGATGGCCAGTTTTAAATTTTTGAGCCAGAAGGACGGGACGATGGCAGAATTCTTCCATGTTAATAACGCCGACGCCAATCTTGTACTCTTGCCCGAGGGAATGGCGCCGGAAGCTGCGTTAATGACAGTTGATATGATGTCTACTGGTTTTCACGGTGTCGAATTGGCAGAGGTAGGTTATGGTGATACGGTTGTCGTGATCGGTATCGGACCGGTTGGGTTAATGGCCGTCGCTGGTGCCCAGCTTAATGGAGCGGGCAGGATTATCGCGGTCGGAACCAGGCCCAATTGCGTCAAGATTGCCAAAGAGTACGGGGCAACCGATATTGTCAGTTACAAAAACGGCGATATTGTCGAGCAGATTATGGCTATGACTGGCGGCGGTGCCGATAAAGTTATCATTGCCGGCGGTAATGAAAAAACATTTACCCAGGCAGTGGCAATGACGAAAGAATGTGGGACCATCGCAAATGTAAACTTTTTTGATATTTCAGAGACACTTTCCATGCCCGCATATCTTTGGGGATTAGGCATGAGCAACAAAGATATCCGCGGTGGTTTTTGCCCGGGCGGTGCCAGGAGGATCGGAAAACTGTTGGATATGATTAAATACGGCCGGATTGACCCAACCAAGCTGGTCACTCATAAATTCTATGGTTTTTCCGAAATAGAACCGGCATTCAAGCTGATGGATGAGAAGCCCGGTGATTTGATTAAACCGGTTATTTTTATCGATTGGTCTAAAGAAGCATAAACCGGATAGACGTTTTGGCTAAGCAGTGACAGGAACCTCTCATTTTTGCTATAAAATGAGAGGTTCCTTTTATAATATTACAGTACAATGAAATATATATTTAAAACCGGGAGGATATGAAATGGCAAAAAAGAAGATAGAATTTGAGCAATTTGCGGATGCAGCAGGAGAGGCACACTGCGGTTTTATCACAGCGCTTCACCGGTTTATGCTGGATCATGACTGCCGTTATGAGATTAAGGAAGCAAAGGCGGGATATGTGCTGTCCTATATATTTGAGCCGGCAGACAGGACAGTATTAAATTATGTTTTTCGTAAGAACGGTCCAATGATTCGGATTTACGGTGATCATGCCGCTTCTTACATGCAGCGGTTTGCGGAGTGGCCGGCGGAGATGAAGGCATCGGTCAAAAAGGTCAGGGACTGTAAACGCTTGCTGGACCCCAATGCCTGTCTTTCTACCTGTAGGATGGGATTTACCTTTGTGCTGGATGGGGATGAGATGAGAAAATGCCGAAATAACTGTTTTATGTTTTATTTGAGTGAGGATAACAATTCCTTTCTTAGAGAAATGGTTGAGCAGGAGATGAAATATCGTCAGTTGAAAAAATAAATGAAATGTGATATAGTAATCGAAGTTGCATAAAGTAGAATGTTTTGCCGCCGGGTAAAACGATAAGATAAGCGTTTGGAATCCATGCCGTTAGGCCGATGAAGGTATGGATAACAGGCGCTTTTTGTGTGGAGGTTATTATGAAAAATCAAAAGACACTATTTATGTTTGGAAAATATGTGAGTCTGAATGTCATAGCGATGATCGGGCTGTCCTGTTATATTCTGGCCGATACCTTTTTTGTCGCTAACGGCGTCGGTGTGAATGGTTTGACCGCTTTGAATCTGGCTATTCCGGTCTATAGTTTTATCAATGGCCTGGGACTGATGGTGGGAATCGGCGGCGGAACCAAGTATGCCATCTATAAAGCGCAGAATAACGACCGGGCAGCCAATGAGATATTCACTCATGCAGCGGTCATGGGAGCGGCCGTCGGAATCCTGTTTTTGGCGGCGGGGATAGTTGGATCATCAGCCTTAAGCAGACTGCTTGGCGGTGATCAAGTGACCTTCGGGATGACCAACACATACCTGAAGACATTGATGTGTTTTGCTCCGGCGTTTATTCTCAACAATGTTCTGGTGGCATTTGTCCGTAACGACGGTGCGCCGAATCTGAGTATGGCAGCTATGCTGGCAGGCAGTATATCAAATATTATTTTGGATTATATATTTATTTTTCCATTTAAGATGGGGATGTTCGGAGCGGCTTTTGCTACGGGACTGGCACCGGTCATCAGTATGATCGTATTGTCGGGATATTTTAGAAGGCACCGAAATCAATTTCACCTGATCCGCTGTAAAATCAATACGGCTTACTTTAAGACGGTATCGGCTCTGGGGATCGCGTCTCTGATTACGGAAGTTTCTTCTGGAATTGTTATCATCGTATTCAATACGGTAATCCTGACCCTGGAAGGCAACCTGGGTGTGGCGGCATACGGCATCATCGCTAATCTGGCCCTCGTCGCAACGGCTATTTTTACAGGTGTGGCACAGGGGGTTCAGCCGCTGGTCAGTGAGAGTTACGGTTCCGGTAAAGAAGAAAATATTACCAGATACATTCGCTATGCAGTAATTACTTCACTGGCGGCAGCAGTGGTTTTATTTAGTGTGATATGGTTATTCGCAGCACCTGTCAGCGCTGTGTTTAACAATGAAAACAATGCGGTTCTGGGGGAACTTGCAGTGTCCGGCCTGCGTATTTACTTTACCGGCTTTTTCTTTGCCGGCCTGAATATCGTGCTGGCTTCGTGGTTTAGCTCCGTCGAGAAACCGATACAGTCATTTACCATCTCGATCCTGCGTGGGTGTGTGCTCATTATTCCAATCCTGCTCCTGCTTTCCGCACAGATGGAAATACAGGGGGTTTGGCTTACCTATCCGCTTGCGGAAATGTTGACTTTTATACTGGCGCTGGCCGCCGTCAGAAAATCCTCACGTGCGAAGAAATCCGGCCGGAAACTTGACAACAGCCTTCAAATGGATGAAAATGGTAGGGAGAGCATATAAATAGTAATGCACAATAAGCTGCCAAGGAGGATTTATATATGTCAACATTTCAGAAAGTGAAGCCCGATGAATTTGATCACAGCCCATTTCGTTTGATAGGTAGAGACTGGATGCTGATTACCGCCGAAAAAAACGGCAAAGTAAACAGTATGACCGCCGCATGGGGCGGCCTCGGATATATGTGGAACAAGAGCGCGGCCTTCGCGGTGATCCGCAAGAGTCGCTATACGAAGGAATTAGTTGATGGTTCTGATAATTTCTCGCTGTCATTCTTCAATAGGGAAGAATACGGAAAGATGCTCGGTTATATGGGCAGTGTATCGGGCCGGGATGCCGATAAAGTAAAGGAATCCGGCCTGACCGTTGCTCATCATGAAGGAATCCCTTACTATGAAGAAGCAGTGAAGGTTCTGCTGTGCCGGAAGATGTGCTGTCAGCCGATCGAACCGGATAGTTATATCGATCAGAGCATTGATGGACAGTGGTATGCCGATAAGGATTACCATGATCTTTATATTGGTGAAGTGGTTGAAATCCTTGTGCGATAAGGAAGGAAAAAACGAATATCGTACAAAGGAGAAAATATGTCAGAAAGCATTTATTTAGGATTCAGTGTGGTATTTCCCCTGCTGTTTTATATGATTATCGGAATAGCGGCTAAGAGAAGCGGCTGGATGAACGAGAAGACTTATGTCGAAATGAACCGGGTAGTTTTTCGGGTGTTTTTGGCCGTGCTGCTTTTTCTCAATGCTTATTCAGTCGATGCTGACAGCGCTTTTGGCGGTGAAAATATCAAGGTGCTGATATTGAGTCTCACGGCGTTAGCGGTTGTATTTACCGGCGCGCTCATCGTCTCCCGGTTCCTAATCCCTGATAAAGCCCGCAGAGCAGTGCTGATTCAGGGTATCTACCGGAGTAATCTGGCTTTGTTCGGACTGCCGGTGAGCATGGCGATATACGGCGAGGGCAAGCAGGAAACCGTCGCCGTTTTAATTGCCGTGGTCGTACCGGTATTTAATATCATTGCCGCCGTTCTTCTGAATCAGGCCAAAGGCGGAAGGATATCGATCGGCGGGATTCTAAAAAAGACCCTTTCCAATCCGCTGGTGCTCGCATCTGTTCTCGGTCTGGTATTCAGCATCGTTAAAATGCCGATAGCACAGTTTATTATGACGCCGCTGGAGGGATTATCCAAGGCAGCGACACCGCTTGCGTTTATGGTACTCGGCGGCAGCCTGAATGCGGAGAGTATCCGGAAAAATATGAAAGCCATTGTAACAATGTGTTTTATCCGGCTGGTTCTGGTTCCCGGCATCGTATTAAGCTGTGCGGTATTATCGGGTATAAGCGGTGCTGCTTTGGTGGCGGTGCTGGTTGCCTTTGCATCGCCGATTGCAGTTTCATCCTATACCATGGCAAAGGAGCTGGAGGTTTCCCCGGATCTGGCCGGCGAACTGGTGGCGGCGACAACTTTGATGTCGATATTAACAATGTTTATGTGGATAGCTTTATTAAATTTTATGAAGTTTATATAAGCAATATAATTGCGATAAGAGTATAAAAGGACAAATGGATGGAAAAGAAAAAATATGAAGATCATCTTAACAGCCGCAAAAAAGAAATCACTGATCAGGTGATGAAAAAGTTGATTGTCCGGCGGAAAAAACTGGGTCTTACCCAGCAGGATATCGCCGAACGGACAGGCATGCAGCGCCCGAATATCTCGAGGGTGGAGAGCGGACGGCTGACCCCGTCGCTGGAGGTGCTCATCAAGCTGGCCGGCAGCATGGGGCTGGAATTACAAATAGATTTTAAAGATTGTGTGGACAAGCCGGACAATCTTTTTGGTGTGAAAAAGACTGAGGAGGAGTACGATGAATTTCGAAAGATTAATAGAAACAAGAAATTATAAGAATAAATTTGACCGACATATCGGAATTCAGATTACGGAGATGAGGGTGGGGTATGCAAAAGGCGAAATCAGTATTGCTGATCACCACATGAATATCATCCGTTCGGTGCACGGCGGCTGTACATTTTCGCTGGCCGATACCGTGGCCGGTTCAGCGGCCGTTTCACATGGTGAGCTGGTGACTACGGTTTCAGCCAACATCAATTATCTTTCACCTGCGATCGGGGTTAAGAAACTGGTGGCGGAAGCGGTGGAAATAAAGTACGGCAAGAATGTCAGTGTCTATGATGTGTCGATCAGTGATGAGAACGGGAAATTAATCGCTAAAGGGACATTTTCCTATTACAATTTGAAAACTCCTGTTGAGAGTATTTTATAAATTAATTTATATCGGTAACATTTGTTACAGATTTTTCCTGAAAAGTACATTATTCTTATAGTAACAAGAAACACTATGATAAATAAGTAAAGGAGATGACGTAATGAGTAAATTATATCGTAATCAAAAAGCTAATAATATCTTTTTAGAAATATTTTCAACCGAAGCTAACAACGGTGAAATCAAACTGAAGGAAGTCAATCCGAATACGACGGATGCCGTTCAGGAGAAGCATGTTCCGGAGGTAAAGGTAGAAGGGAATGTAGTCGAAGTTGTGGTTGGCTCGGTAGAACATCCGATGCTGGAAGAGCATTACATCACCGGGATCTACATTGAAACGAAAGGCGGCGGACAATTTAAGCGGCTGGCACCAGGTGAGGCTCCAAAGGCCGAATTCGTACTTGCAGAGGATGATGAGTTTGTTGCCGCATACGAACACTGTAATATACACGGTACATGGAAAGCATAAATATGAATCGCTGTTAATAGGACGGCAGGGCCATATCTCAAGGGATTGGCACCTGCCGTCTTTTTGTTGGTATTATTTTCGGAAATTAAAAAATAACTATTGACAAAAGAGGTTAAGTGTCATATTATTCTTTCATAGACCGACGGTCGGTCGATAAATAAAAAAGAAAGCCCGGGGTGAAAAATGAGAGTGGTAAAAGAACATAATGAGCGTAGGAATGAGATCTTAGATGTAGCGGGAAAGTTGTTTGCCATCAAAGGATATGAGAAGTGTACTGTCAATGATATCCTTAAAGAAATCGGCATTGCCAAAGGAACTTTTTATTATTACTTTAAATCCAAAGAAGAAATTCTCGACGCCATTATCATGAGAGTGACAGATATGATCGTTGAAAGGGCAGCAGAAGCAGCCGAAAATGCCAAACTAACCCCGGAAATAAAGCTTTTGTCGATATTTATGAGTATGCAGGTAAAAAGTGAGGTGGGTGATGAGATTGCAGATGAATTACATCAGCCGGAAAATGCATTGATGCAGCAGAAATCATTGAACTCCATTATTAAAGGAGTCACGCCTATTTTGACTGCTGTGATTGATGAAGGAATTGCCAAGGGAGTTTTTCATACGGATTTTCCGAGACAGTATATGCAGATATTCTTATTATCTACGTCAGTATTTTTGGATGCCGGAACCTTTCAGGTAGAGCCGGAGGAGCAGCAGGAGATGCTGAGGGCATTGATCGCCTTACTGGAGAAAATGCTCGGTATCGCTGATGAAAGTATGTGGGAAGTTGCCAGACAGCATTGGAATATGCAATAGATCTGAGATATTAAGAGAGGAATAAATTAAAAATGAAAAAATTTATGATTATTTGGGCAGGAGAATTGATAGCTAATATCGGAAGCGGAATGACCGCCTTTGCCCTGGCTGTATATGTATATCAGATGACCGGCAGCGTGACGTGGGTTTCAGCAGTGACATTGATGGCTTATCTGCCAACTGTGCTGCTGAATCCCATCGGCGGGATTTTAGCCGATCGGTATGACCGGCGGACAATGATGATTTGCGGTGACCTGTTTTCAGCTTTTGGTCTGATTTATATTTTACTCAGCATTCAGACCGGCCATGCGGGGATCGCACCGATTCTTATCGGAGTAACTGTAAACGCCGTTTTTGTGTCGCTGCTGGACCCGGCTTATAAGGCCACTATCACCGATCTGCTGAGTGAAGAAGAGTATGCTAAAGCCAGTGGTCTGGTGCAACTGGCGGGAAATGCAAAGTATCTGATTTCACCGGCATTAGCGGGATTGATTTTAGGATTTACCGATATTAGAATTATTTTGATTATAGATATTATGACTATTTTTGTGACTGTTTTTGCTGTCGCGTCGGTGCGCAAGAGCATACCGAAAGTTAGAGCCAGAAATGGTTCTTTCAATATAATCGGTGAGCTGAAGGAAGGAATACAGGTATTGGCGCGAAATAAGGGGGTTAGTGCTCTGGTCGTTTTGATGGCACTGATGTGTTTCTTTATCGGTTTTATTCAAACCTTGATCGTACCGATGATGCTGCCTATCAGTGATGCTAAGACGGTCGGCATTATGGAATCGATCAGTGCAATCGGAATGCTGGTCGGAAGTATCATCATCGGTGGTTTCGGCATTAAGAAACATTATTCCAAGGTGTTGACGGCAGGGTTGATCTGCAGCGGTGGTTTTATGGCGCTGACCGGTGTAAGTACCAGTATTCCGTTTATCCTGGGTGCATGTATTTTGTTTTTTGCTTCGCTGCCATTTGTAAATACCTGTGCCGATGTTCTGATTAGAGTAAGTATTCCCAATGAAGTGCAGGGCAGAGTTTGGGGGCTGGTCAGTCTGCTGACCCAGATCGGCTACGTTATGGCCTATGCAGTGTGCGGGCTGCTGGCCGATCATGTGTTTGAACCGCTGCTCCAGGAGAACGGCAGTCTGGCGCACAGCATCGGTGCTGTTATCGGTACCGGGGATGGCCGGGGGATCGGTCTGATGTTGATAATCGCCGGCGGATTTATGATGTTGAGTGCATTCTTCTTAGCAAATCGGAAAAGTATACGAACAATAAAGGTGGCATGATAATGAATTTAAAAATTTTGAAAAATGACTTTAAACGAAACCGGGCGGGGAATACCGCCTTGCTTCTCTTCATCGCACTGGCAGCAGGACTGGTAGCGGCAGCGGCGATTGTGATAGTACAACTGGTTTCCTCCATTACCGGGATGTATGAAACGGCAAAACCGCCTCATTTCCTTTACATGCATAAGGGAGAGTTAAATCAAACGGAAATTGATCAGTTTAATGAAAATTATGAAGGTGTAACCTCTTGGCAGACGGTTGGGATGATCAATCTATTCGGTGAAGAGCTGGTTATTGAGGGGGAAGAATCTTTTGATTTATCCGACTGCATCTTGGATATCAGCATGGTGAAACAAAATGTGCAATACGATCTGCTGCTGGATAACAGGCGCAATACGATCGAACTAAAGCCGGGCGAAATCGCTATGCCGGTCATATTGCTGGATTCCTATAACATCAATCTGGGTGACCGGGTAATTATGACCAGCAACGGCATTAAAAAAGACTTTGTGGTTACCGAATTTGTCCATGACGCGCAGATGAACTCTACTATGTGTTCATCCACCAGAATATTAATCAGCGATCAGGATTTTGAAGAGTTATTCGGCAAAGCAGGTGAAGTTGAATACATCATCGAGACCTATTTCACTGATACCGCGCTGGCAGCGGATTATCAGACTGCGTACGAGAATGCGGGACTGCCGCAGAACGGCCAGGGTATTACTTACACCATCTTGTTTCTGCTGAGTGCGCTGACCGATATCATGATGGCATTGATCTTCATCCTGGTAAGTGTATTGCTGATCTTCATAGCTTTGATGTGTATGAAATTTACAGTGATGGCTTCGATGGAAGAGGAAATCGGCGAGATTGGAACGATGAAAGCTATCGGTATGTCTTATAAAGATATTCGTTATATGTATCTTGGCAAAATTAATATTCTGGTCTTTGCAGGTATTATTCTGGGATATATTCTGGCTAATATTTTTGCAAATACGGTCACCGCGCATATCAGTGAGACCTTTGGCCGGGCACCGGTGACTGTATTGACGGTATTCATTCCCCTGGCCGCAAGCGCCGTCGTTTTCCTGCTGGCTAATCTGTACTGCCGGTGGATCATTCGAAAACTGAAGAAGATTACCGTTGTTGATGCATTGGTTACAGGGAAGGGCTTCGGCCGCGGAGAACGGGTTAAAGACGGTCTGCACCGGGCGGAGAAAACGGAGATTAACCTGCTTCTCAGCATGCGGCAGACCATCCGCAATTTCCGGGCATTTTCAATTATATTTCTGGTGATGTGTATTGTCTCGGCTATTATGATCATCCCCGTTAATCTGGTTCATACCATGGAAGACCGTAAATTTGCTTCTTATATGGGAAGTCCGGTATCGGATATCATAATCGAGGTTGAAACCGGAGAACAGTCTGAAAGCCGGTATGAGACGATTGTTCCGGTTCTCCGGCAGGATGCCGATATTGATAATTACCAGGAGCTGCGCAGAGTACGTCTGGCGACACAGAATGCTGACCGGGAAACGATGAATCTGCATATCGATACCGGCAGTCAGTCAGGCCAGGGGCTCAAGTATCTGAGCGGCCGGGCTCCGGCAAATGACGGCGAAATCGCCCTGTCCCGGTTAAATGCCGATGCGGCAGCAAAATCAACCGGTGATACCATCACTGTGACCACCGGTGAAAAGGACTATACATTCACCATCTCTGGTATTTATCAGGATGCGACCGGCGGCGGATACAGCGCAAAAGCCATCTATAGTTTCGCAGGGGTTGATGCCGAGAGCTTTTCCTTTACTATTAATTTGATATCCGGTGTCAATGCAGAGGAAAAAGCAGCAAAATGGAGTGCGGAATTGGGCGGCGGATACACCATTAAGCCGATGGAGGAATTTATAAATCAGACGTTGGGCGGAGTTGTGAGACAGCTGAATGTTGCGGTCAAAGCGGTGATCTTAATTGGATTTATTCTGACGGCACTGATTGTAGTAATGTTTATGAAGCTGAGATTGTCCCGTGATGTATCTCAGATAGCGGCGATGAAGGCAATTGGGTTCAGCAGCCGGGATATTAAAAAGCAGTATCTATACAAAATCTGCTTTACTGCGCTGATCGGAATTAGCGCCGGGACTATTCTCGCCGGCTTAATCGGTGACAATATCGTCAGCGCTGCGTTTGGTATGCTGAACCTGGGAATTTCGAACGTTGCATTTATAATAAACCCCTGGATGACATATATTATTCTGCCCGTATTTCTGCTCTTTCTGACGGCGGGGATGACCTGGATGAGCGCCGGACAGATCAGAAAATACAATATTGTATCACTAATCAATGAATAAGGAGAACAGGCATGAAGACAATTTTACAGGCAAATGGGCTGACAAAGAGTTTTGAGGATACAACAGTGTTAAAAGGAGTGGATATTTCCATTGCAGAAGGTGAGTTTGTAGCTGTGATGGGACAGTCCGGATCAGGGAAATCGACCCTGTTGTATAATATCAGCGGTATGGATCGTGCCGACAGTGGTGAAATCTACTTTCAAGGAAAAGAGATTTCGAGTCTGGATGATCAGCAGATGAGCAATCTTCGGCTTGCCCGGATGGGATTTATCTTCCAGCAGTCGCATCTGCTCCGCACCTTATCCATTCGTGATAATATTATTTTACCCGGATTCAGGGACGGTCAAAGATCCCGCGGGGAGGTCGTGAAATACGGCGAAGAACTGATGAAACGAACCGGAATTGATCATATTGCCGACCATGATATTAAAAAAGTCTCCGGAGGACAGCTGCAGAGGGCAGCCATTTGCCGGGCACTGATAAATCATCCAAACATCCTGTTTGAAGATGAGCCGACCGGTGCTTTAAATTCCAGTACTACGAAAGAGATTATGGATATTATGAACGAAGAGAATCAGAAAGGGACGGCGATTATGCTGGTAACCCATGATGCAAAGGTAGCATCCCGGGCTGACCGCGTGGTATTTCTGGCTGACGGTGAAGTGATGGATGAGATCAGGCTGGGGAAATACGAAGTGAGAGATATTCAGGACAGAGAACATAAAATGAATCGATGGCTTGAAGAAAGAGGATTTTAGTAGTAAAATGAAAATATCATAAAATGATAATAGGTTATCTGAATGAAATTATTTAAATTCGGAGAACTTATGTAGTAATGAAGGAGGATAAAAAGATGCAGAAATATGTATGCGACCCTTGCGGTTATGTTTATGATCCTGAAGTAGGTGATCCTGATGGCGGTATCGCACCTGGTACAGCGTTTGAGGATATTCCGGACGATTGGGTATGTCCGGTTTGCGGAGTCGGTAAAGACGATTTTTCACCGGAAGAATAATAGAATCTAAGATGACGGGAGCTATACGCTCCCGTCAATTTCATTTTGCAGCAATTCAAAATCTAATATATGAATCTTTTTTCGTCCATTCAGTTCCAGAATTCCCTCCTCATGCATATGTGCCAGCTCCCGTGAAAGAGAAGGCCTGGTAGTGTTCAGATAAGCGGCCAGTTCTTCACGATTGAGAGGTAATTCAATATTTTTGTATCCATTGCTCAGTGTCTGGAGATAATAAGCGACACGCTGGCGCAGAGTTCCGGAGGTTAGCAGTTGGATTTTGGTTGCATTGCGTTCTGCCGCTTCGGCGAAAACATGCAGCATATTAAAAATGATTCGCTGGTGATGGGCACAATTCCTCTGACAGACACCGGCAAAGAAATGTCTTGTAACAGCCAGCAATTTCACATCGGTCTTAGCAACAGATGAATAGTCATAGAAATCTTTCTGCAAAAACAGATCGATTTCACCGAAGCAATTTCCTTCCCTCAGATATTCTGCCGACGTCTGCCGGCCGCTGATGCTAATCTGGGAGATTAACACCGTGCCGGATAAAATCAGATACAGATAGTCCGGTTTTTCATCTTGCTGAAAGATATAGCTGTCTTTTTTATATTCAACCACTTCAGCCCGGGAACAATGCAGACTTTTATCGATTTCGACATCATCTAAATTCCGAAACAGGTACAGGTTTTTGATATTCAAAGAACATCCCTCTTTTTCATTTGGAGTATAAAAGTATTATAACGATTGAATAATATAGTGTCAACAAGGCAATAAAAATAACAAAAACAATAATAGTTATTATTATTGACAATGTGAAAAAAATATAGTATTATATGAGAAAGGTTAGTGAAAGCTAATCAGTTAACTATCACAAACACAAGGAGGAAATTAATATGTCATTAATAGGAAAAGAAGTGAGCGATTTCACCGTACAGGCTTATCACGCAAATGAGTTTAAAGAAGTAAAGAAAGAGGAAATCATCGGAAAATGGTCGGTATTTTTCTTTTACCCGGCTGATTTCACCTTTGTTTGCCCGACTGAGTTGGAGGATCTGGCAAATAGATATGAAGAATTTAAAGCAGAGGGATGCGAAGTATATTCGGTATCATGCGACTCTCATTTTGTACACAAAGCTTGGCACGATGCGTCCGAGACTATCAAGAAGATACAGTATCCGATGCTGGCTGATCCGACCGCAGCACTGGCACGGGATTTTGAGGTGATGATCGAGTCTGATGGTATGGCAGAACGCGGTACCTTCGTTGTCAATCCGGAAGGAAAGATTGTCGTATATGAAGTAAATGCCGGCAATATCGGACGGAACGCAGAGGAATTGCTGCGTAAGGTTCAGGCAGCTAAATTCGTTGCAGCACATGGTGATCAGGTTTGCCCGGCTAAGTGGCAGCCAGGTGCAGAAACATTGAAACCGAGCCTGGATCTGGTGGGATTGATTTAGGAGAGAATATATGAATGATCGATATGATTTAGTGATCGTCGGCGGCGGTCCCGCCGGATTGGCGGCAGCCATCTACATGGCCCGGGCGAAGTACCGCGTGCTGGTGGTGGAGAAAGATACGATCGGCGGTCAGATTACGATCACTTCAGAAGTGGTCAATTATCCTGGCATACGTAAGACCAGCGGTAAAGAATTAACGGAAGAAATGCGCCGGCAGGCGGAAGCTTTTGGTGCCGAGTTCGTGATGGCCAATGTCACCGGGGTTAAGGAAGAAGATATATTTAAGATCGTCGAGACATCCAATGGACCGTTAAAAACCCTCAGTGTTCTGATTGCAGCCGGAGCCAGTCCGAGAAAGGTTGGCTTCACCGGAGAAAAGGAATTCCAGGGCCGGGGAGTAGCTTACTGCGCCACCTGTGACGGAGAATTTTTCACCGGAAAGGACGTTTTTGTCATCGGCGGCAGTTTTGCAGCCGCAGAAGAGGCGGTATTCCTGACAAAATATGCGAAGCAGGTTACCATCGCAATGCGCGGGGAAGATTTCCGCTGCGCAAAATCGGCAGCAGATGCAGCTAAGAACCATCCCGGGATCAAGGTTTGCTATCAGACCGAGATCGTGGAGGCGGGCGGCAGTCAAACCGTAGAATATGCAAAGTTTTACGATAAAGCTAATGATAAGACGTGGGAACATAAAGATCCGAACGGTTTTGGTATCTTTGTCTTTGCCGGCTATGAACCAGCCTCGGGGATTTTCCGTGAGGTGATTGAGGTGGATGACCGCGGCTATATCTTAACCGATCATAACCAGCGTACTAATATAGCCGGAATCTATGCGGCCGGAGATATCTGCGTGAAAGATCTCAGACAGGTCGTAACAGCAGTATCAGATGGTGCGACGGCGGCATCGGCAATCGAGAAATATGCTGCTTCTATGTATGAAGCACATGATCTGGAACCGCTGCAGATGCCAAAGAAGCAGGAAGAAGAACCGGCGGAAAATGCTCCGCAGGCCGGCGGCAGTTTTCTCACTGCTGATATTATCGGGGAATTGAAGAGAGTCTTTGCGAAATTCCCGCGGCCGGTACTGGTCAAGTTATATCAGGATCAGCGGCCGGTTTCGCAGGAAGCGGAGGGCTTTCTCCGGGAAGTGGCAGGGATATCAGATCAACTGCAGTTTGAGGTTCTGCCCAATGCAGATGAAAACGACCGAAGATTACCGGCACTGGAAATCTGGAGCAGCAAGGAGAATAATACCGGCGTCAGTTTCCACGGTGTTCCCGGCGGGCACGAATTTAATTCTTTTATCATGGCTCTATACTATGCTTCCGGAGCAGCTCCTGCGGTACCGGAGGAGCTGCGGAAACGGGTTGATGCGATTCAGAAACCGGTTAATTTAAAGGTCATCGTTTCGCTGTCCTGCACCATGTGTCCGGCCCTCGTGCTGGCTGCGGAGCGTTTGGCAGCAGCTAATGCTCTGATCACAAGCGAGGTTTTTGATTTGACACACTATCCTGATTTGCGGGAGAGGTATGATATTATGAGTGTGCCTTGTATGCTCGTAAATGATGAACACGTCCATTTCGGTAAAAAGGAAATGCCGGAAATTCTGGATATTATTGAGGGCATTTAGATAATAAAATAAAAGATCTTCCGCTTCCGGTGCACAGTTCACACAGCACCAGACGGAAGACCTTTTTTATTTCTTAAATTTTATATATTTTCGTAAACAAGTTTTGGGGCTTTTCTGATTGTAAGTTTCCAGGATGTACCGGTACCGATGTTATAGGCCCGTGCGAAACTTCCCTGATTGATTGCTACTGCCATGCAGTCCAGACTATTTACATACACCAGCGGTTCGCCTACATGCACGTCGGCAAAGCTCTTGGCATAGACCAGGATATTCTGGTAGAGGATCCGGGTTTCATTCTCAATCATGATTTCAACCCTTTGGCCGTGCCGAATCCCCAGTTTGAAAAATAATTCCCGCGGGATATTGGTCCAGAAACTGCCGAAGCGGATATCCAGGACATCGATGGTTCCGCGGACCTTCTCACCATCGTAGGTAGCATCTATCACCGGCAGTTCAATTACTTCATCGACCGGGATTTCCGGTCCGACCTGATCAAAAGTGATGACTCCGGCGGCCAGCCGGGCACCGGTATAGGCGTAAATATCCCGTCCGTGGAAGGTGTAGCTCTCCCCGGAACCCTGCAGGCGGTTAATCGTTTCATCAATTACTCTGGCTTCCACAATGCCGCACATCTTTTTGATGTGGGTGAGGGTACCGTTGTCGGGAGTTATGATGTACTGCCCGGTCTTGGTACGGACACCGATGCTTCTTCTGGTTGAACCGACACCGGGATCTACGACACTCACAAATACGGTGCCTTCCGGCCAGTAGCTGACCGTCTGGATGAGCCGATAAGAAGCTTCCCAGATATCGTACTGCGGGATGTCGTGGGTCAGATCGGTAATCACCAGGTCCGGTGAAACCGAATATGCGACGCCGTACATCGTACTTACTGCGCCATCTGCGGTTCCAAAATCGGTTTGAATAATCAATGGTTTCTTCATATCTTATCTTTCCTTTTCTGGCTAAGCGGGTTTCACCGGTAAACGGATCGAAGCGCTTGCAAGTTTAGTATAGCATAAAGGCCCTGTTTATGCTATACTAAACTTGTTGAACAAGTGAAAGGGACGTAGGGCTGAGATGGTAATAAAATGTCAGAGTGAAGCGGAAGCAATACTGCTTTCATATCTGCAGGAAGAAGCGGTATATAACACCTTCATGACAGCAGATATTATAAACTATGGATTTGAACAGAGATTCCAGGAGATTTATGCCGATGTGGCTGGTGAAGTGATGGAACCGGATGCAGTCAAAGGCGTCTATCTGAAATTTTACGATAATTTTATGATTTACAGCAGGACTAAAGAGGTGGACCGTGAATTCCTCAGAAGTTATTTTACCGACTGGCTTCCGGCAGTGGTGATGGGAAAGGCGGATGTGATCGCTGCGGCAGCGCCGCTGCTACCCGATTATACATATAATGAGAAGAGCATCTTTGCTCTCAGTGGTCAGGATATAAAACGACCGCCTGATATTGGAGTAACGGTAAAAAGGGCGACGTTAGAAGATGTTGACCGGATCTATCAATTCCTGATGTCGATCGAAGAAATTAAACATCTTTACGATTCCAGAGAAATGATCGTCAGCCGGATAAAAACCGGTGACGGACATCATTGCTTTGTGGAAAAAGAAGGGGTAATTATCGGTCATGCCAACAGTACGGCAGAAAATCCCAGTACGGTTATGATCGGCGGTGTGGGCACCAAAGCACAAGCGCGCGGCCGGGGCATCGCATCAGCAATTGTGTATGAGCTGGCACATGGCATTTTGGAACAGGGGAAAACACCCTGTCTGTTCGGTAAAAAAAAGGAGACGCATAATCTGTTTACCGGATTGGGGTTTCGCCGGTTCGGTGCATGGGCGACGCTGGAGAGACCATATCCGGATTCCGTAGGGAGGCTGTTATGAGTGAGACGATAATTAAGGGAAGAAAGAACAGTAAAATCCCCTCTTATGTAGATGTATATAACCAGTTGTATCGGGATATTGAGAGCGGCGTATTTCCGAAAGGCAGTCTGCTGACCAGTGAGAATCAACTGTCTGAAAAATATCATGTCAGCCGGAACACCCTGAGGCAGGCATTAGCTGTACTGACCCAGGATGGCTACATATATAAGCAGCAGGGAAAGGGAACCTTTGTCAGCTACGATGCTGCTGATCCGCCGCGGGCCAAGCTATACAATTATCTGCTGGAGGCAACCAGGGAGAATATCATTCACGTTGAGATGGATTTTAACATCAGCCTGCCGACCGCGGTTGCACGGCACAGGATGCGGCTGCCGGAAGGGGTGGAAGTGCTGGCCAGCAATAATGTGTACCAGACTGAGGAAGGACCGATAGGTCACTCATTCATTCAGGTTCCGATGAGCTATATTGTCAGTAAAGGCCTCGATGCACACTCGGAAGAAGTATTATATACACTGATGAATGAGACCATATATATGGAAGGAAAGAGCGCCGAGATTTCGCTTCAGTGCATCTATGCTGATGATCAGAGCATACCGTTTCTGAAGATCGATAAGACGACGTCCATCCTTTATCTGGAACAGTTGATTTACGATGTGGAAAATATGCCGATTGCCAGAGTTAAATATCATCTCCTGGCGGGAAAGTATAATATCACATTTCATCTATGACATGAAGGAGAGAGTAGGAGAGATTTATGGACAGAAAACCAATGATACAGTTTGAAGATTTCAGTTTCCAGTATTTCAGCCAGGCAGAACCTACACTTCATAATATTAATCTGACCATTTACGAAGGCGAAAAGATTCTGTTCGTCGGGCCCAGCGGCAGCGGTAAAAGTACCATCGGTCATTGTCTGAACGGACTGATACCGTTTTCCTATAAAGGGGAAATGAGCGGGAAACTGAAAATTGAAGGAAAAGACACGAAAGATATGAGCATTTTCGACCGTTCCAAGATGGTGGGAACGGTGCTCCAGGATTCGGACGGGCAGTTTGTCGGTCTGACGGTTGGCGAAGACATTGCCTTCGCCTTGGAGAATGACTGCATGGAGCAGCAGGAGATGAGAGAAATTGTCTCCCGGGTCGCTGGAATGGTAGATATGGATCATTTGCTGAGTGCTTCCCCTTTTGAGTTATCCGGCGGACAGAAACAGAGAGTATCGTTTGCCGGAGTAATGGTTGATGATGTAAATATACTGCTTTTTGACGAGCCGCTGGCCAATCTCGATCCGGCTACCGGAAAGACGGCCATTGATTTGATCGACCAGGTTCATAACCAATATCAGAAAACGGCGGTAATTATCGAACACCGTCTGGAAGATGTGCTGTACCGGAAGGTCGACCGGATCATCGTCATCAGCGATGGCCGGATTGCCGCCGATAAAACTCCGGACGAGCTGATTGCGTCTGATATTCTGACCGAGATGGGGATTCGTGAACCGCTGTATGCGACAGCGCTTAAATATGCCGGCGTGCAGATGGACACCGGGCTGAAACTGGGCAGTATTGAGTCCCTGGTGATTGAACAGGTAAAAGACAATCTAATTGAATGGGCTAATGAGCAGGAAGAAGAGGTCGTGAAAGAGGCCGGCACGGAAATACTGTCAGCCAGTCATCTGAGCTTTCAATATACCAAGAAGCGAAAGATTCTGCAGGATATTAACTTTTCCATCAAATCCGGGGAAATGGTCAGTATCGTCGGGACTAACGGTGCCGGCAAAAGTACGCTGGCCAAAGTAATCTGCGGTTTTGTCAAAGAAGATGAAGGAAATATCTGCTATAACGGCGAAGCCATTACCGACATGACTATTAAAGAGCGTTCGGGAATCATCGGATATGTGATGCAGAATCCGAACCAGATGATCTGTAAGCCGATGATTTACGATGAGATAGCCTTAGGCCTCCGGATCAGGGGCGTGCCGGAAGAAGAGGTGGAGCAGCGGGTTGATCGGGTGATGAAGATATGCGGCCTGGCACCATTTAAAAAGTGGCCTGTTTCAGCCCTCAGTTTCGGTCAGAAGAAAAGGGTGACGATTGCATCAGTGCTGGTTCTGGATCCACAGATACTGATTCTCGATGAACCGACCGCCGGCCAGGATTATAAGCATTATACCGAGATTATGGAGTTTCTAAAAGAATTGAATAAGCAGGGGGTTACAATTATCCTCATCACCCACGATATGCATCTGATGCTGGAATATACGCCGCATGCCATCGTTATCGCCGGCGGCCGTAAGATCGGTGATTCTACCGCAGTGGACATCCTTACCAACCCGGAGATTGCCGCTGCCGCAAATTTAAAGATTACCTCCCTGTATGAACTGGCGATTAAACTGGGTATCGAACAGCCATCCGGATTCGTACAGAAATTTATTGATTACGAGAAGGAGGTGCATCGCTGATGAAGAGTAAACTATTTGATTATGTAGAACGGGATAACTTTATCTATAATTTATCCGGCCTGACCAAACTGGCATGTTTTTTCTTTCTGACTTTTGCAGTAATGTTCTCTTATGATATCCGCTGCATTCTGGCAGTGCTGGTGATGTCGCTGGTCTTTTTTAAGGTCTCGGAGCTGAAAATCAGTCAGATTAAATTTATGCTGATATACGTTATCATATTTTTGACCATTAATTTTATCCTGACTTTTATATTCAGTCCCACATATGGTGTGGAAATCTATGGTACCCGACACGAGATATTTCAATTCAGCAGCCGCTATATAGTAACGCAGGAACAGCTGCTGTACCAGATCACAAAAACCACCAAATATGCATCGGTTGTGCCGCTCGGAATGCTTTTTCTGCTGACCA
>Ga0153996_1000248_pt1 | contig 25378 bp, 20 predicted proteins | sample TSNC080MetaG_FD_104728 | JGI IMG/M metagenome (GOLD analysis project Ga0153996, IMG submission 104728) | Attine ant fungus gardens microbial communities from North Carolina, USA - TSNC080 MetaG | ecosystem: Host-associated > Fungi > Mycelium > Unclassified | place: USA: North Carolina, Lumber...
CGTACATATTTGGTCATTGTAGTTATATTGACACACTCGTCCTCATCTTTTCTTTCGTGTTTAGCTATCAGGTGCATTGCTTGTATTTTATCCTATCGCATTTATCGGTAGACTTCTTCCCAACAGTGTTCTTCGCGGCATCATCGCACAAGAGGTAAGTGACATGCTACTCGGACACGTCTTTGGATTAAAGGTATCAATCATTGATAGAACTTATAATTAATGAAACATATGACCTCACCACCACCTCACCACCACCTCACCACCCATAGAACCATTAAACATGTGGGCTGAGCCCATGAAAAAGCAATGGGAAAATGATATAGACCTTTGTTTATCTGGGTTGGTCGGCTAATTGTGTGGATAGTCGAAAGCCATTCTATTCAGCAAACATGTTCATAGATTTTTTCACTAACTGATCGGGAATCTGAGTTCTGGGAGCAATCAGACCAATCTCCAGGGAACTGGCTACTCAGGCGACCCTGGGAGTCCGCATGAGGAAATCAGTGAGGTAAGTTACCTCTGAATGTATGGTGTGGAGTAATTTTGGATAGAGAGAAGTGGCCATATTCTGTTATAGAATGTAATTGCACAAAATGAAAAGGTTTTCATCACATATCATGCCAGAAACTGGCTGTCAGTATGTAAGGAGCATAGTTTGGCAAGTCTAGACTTGACATTTCATTTACATCCTTGGCTGGTAAGAAACATGGTATCTGACTAGTTTTAAGAATATTGGATATTATCTGCAATGTTCAAGTTATTTTATGTGTTGGATTTTGGACTTGATGTGAGCCTACACTGATGGAGATACAAAGAAGGGCCCATTGTCATGACCTATCATGAACATGACAAAACTTATATTTGGACAGATGAACATAAGTATCTATAAATAGTATGGATTAAATTAGATAAGATCAGGTCACATGAGTAGGTCATATGACAAGTTATATGATGGAAAGTTTTAGAAGAACTATGTATCACTAGGACCTACCAGAGGTGGAACATACTCCTAGGGTTTAAGGGTAAAAAAAGTTTACCTTTGACTATACCCTTGCCTTTGAGTCAAGGATAGAGTATACCTTAACAATAGAGTATACACTTAGAATAACACTTTAAGTCTACTAGAAATAAGTATAAAGCTTACAAAGTAAAGCATACTCTAGGGGTGAGAATAAGGGTAGTCACTAACTTATTGTTAACAACACTAAGTCATAAAGGATCAAGGTTCAAACTCAATACAACTCTCTTATGGGTGACCTGCTCAAACAAAAGCATGCCCTCACTAAATTAAGGATAGAACTAGAAGGAAGAAAGGGAAAGTTATGCAGATGTTGCAAGAAGCTTGGGCACTTGGCCTGTAACTGCAGGAACCAGAAGAAGGAAGATAAGGGGAAACCAATTTCCTAGAATAAATTTGAAGTACTAGCAAGTAGGGTAATAAGGTGTGGAGTAAGAGAGGAGGTGATGATAAGAAAACAGAAAACAGAAGGAGAAAAAGAAGTAGAATGTTTTAGATGTTGGGGTATAGGACACTATAAATGGGAGTATCCAAATATTGAAGTAGAAAAAAGAAAATATGAGAAAGTAGCAGTGTCATAAACTTCATTTGGACCTATCTCTACCAATTCTTTGATGATTCTCACATTCTTAATGGCTACAGAAAGCCCTTGAAAAGACCTTTCAATTGATGCTAGTCATGTCTCAAGGCAATCAATATTGACTGAGATATCAGGCAGATCAACAGGTAACTACCATGGTATTGTTTATTAAATTACCAATATCTCATAAACTACCACAATCAATGCTTTTCTTCTAAACTCAAAAGAGACCCTTTTATAACTCTCAGAATAAGCCTAAAACAACCCCAGGGCAACTAATATTAGTAGAGATATGAAGTCCTCAATATTTGCACATGGTGTTATGACTTGGCAAAATGGCTAAGTCATTATTTAATATTTCTTTTCATTTTCTTTTCTTTTAGTTCCTGATTATTATTTTTCTTTTCTTTTTCTTTTCTTTATTTTCTTATCAATGGACGTATGAGAGGAAAGTGACTCACAGGGAAGCATGGGATAAAAGGAAGGGTTAGGGTTACTCTTCATGTATAAATAGTGTACAGAATTCAATGGGAACTCTATTGAGTTCTCTTTGTCAAATGCTAAACAAAGAGACAGTTGGCTTAATTCCAGTCATTGGACTTTAGCTGCTGACACATGAACATTAATTAATTACCCATAAATAGTCATCTGCCTTTTATTAGAACAAAGAACAGCCTCCATATGGTTAAGTTATTGCATTTCAGAGTACAAAAGCACTACCATATGTAGAACAATAGGTAGTAGCATATGATGGCCTATTCTAGTACACAGACTATCACAATTCTGTATACAAGAACTCATAGTCTGAGGATTAGACCTTAGACTTAACAACATCTTTTGTCAGTATCTAAACTTTGCTTCTAAGCCCTTTTGAGCTCCAGCATCTATAATCACAAACCAATAAGTGACCATTTGTAATAAGCAGCACATGTAGCAATGCCACAAAAGGCACAGCAAAAAAGAAAATTGGCACACTTCCTATAGAGAAAAGTATAGGAGTACAGCAGCACATGAAGAACACCCCCAAGAAGTGCAGCAATTGAAGAGAGAGGGTAGAGCACAAGGTGGGAGGTAGTAACCTTTGTAGAGTGTGGAGAGTACCAATACAAAGGCAAAAAGACAAAAGAGAACTAGGAACAAGGATTTATCTCTGGAAAACTAATAGTATATATGTTATGAACATCGAGTGGGACTACAACTATTATCAGCCATGATGTCATATTCCAGAAATATGATAATTATGTAATTCTTTCTCCTAATAATTCTCCTAAAATTAATAATAGTAGGATAGTATAGTAGACTACCCTCCTCCTATTCCAGACTTACTATAAGTACTGAGTAGTTACAGTGTAATTCCTCAGTCTGTAAATTAATGTCAATTAGTCCTAATTGCATCTCATCCTCTCCGACTCCTCAAACTTAAACAGTTAGGACCTCTGGCTTGACAACTTCTACTACTCTGAAATACATGACCACCTCACGACCGGAGACCAGGGTGCAACACATAAGTTGAAGCCAAGGTCGTTCTACAAGTCGTTCTCCGCTCCAATGTCCTTGACAGTCCGCTGGAATCTTCTTTCTAGTATTGCGATCACTGTTAAGTAATATCTATTTTCCGAGATAGTATAGTATATCATTCCGGAGTATAATGCTATTATTACTCCATTCCTTCACACTCTGTCTGTCCGTCCTTGACACATGATCTGATAATGAGTGGTTAGTAGACAAGATGTTAGCAATGCTAGATAAGGATATTACTATGCAGTAAATGCATTGAATATCTAAGGACTCTAAGAGACAATGGACTCACAAAATGGATAGGACTCTTTGGAGAAATCTCAGACTATTTCCTTCTCTATCTTTGTGTTATGAGAGCCTCAAAAAGGAACTAACTTCCTGCACATTTGAACATCTAATCTATAACCTCAAGTCATACAATAGGGTTGAGATATAAATAGCATGGGAGCTTAGATAATCAGATCATGTGACCAGGTCAGGTGATCATAGAACATTCTGGAAGGACATATGATTATGGACTAGTAGTTGTACAGCCACTATAGAATAGTATAAGTAGTAGCCCAATCCAACGAAGAACTCTATTGAGTTCTTCCTGAACATCCACCTAGGGTGATCACTAAGAGCTATCACAGCCCATTGATAACAGACATCCAAATTCCAACAATAAGAACCTCAAATATTTTATAAAGGCACAAAAGTTAAACCAAAGACAAGCTAAATAGACACTGTACCTATTGTGAGAAGGATAATGAGTTCAGAGGGGAAAGTGGTCTTAGGGTTAAGTAGTTGAGGGTAAAATATCTCCCCATTTTTATGTCGTGTCACATTCCTGTGTACTTTAACTTATGTAATAGCTAGAGTGTTTTCTAATAATTAAATAATTAAATGATAAAAAAAGTGAAAATAGTAATAGATGAGAGGAACAGAGAGATATAATCAAACTAGGGAAAAAAAATGAGAAAAGGAAGAAATATCAGCATTCTGCAGGTAGTCCAAAGGCTACCCCCACATATCTCTCTTTCTTTCTAAGAACAACTGTCCTTAGTTGTCCTCAATGACCTCTCCTTCCTTCTCTGTCTCAACACCTTCCAAGTCTCTCTGATTCACAAACTCGGTAATTTCTAGATATTTTCGAGAGCGAAGATGATATGGAATGAGACAAAAGGCTACAAATTTAAGACATGATACCGTTCCATTGATCTCTACTAGAATATAAGCACCATTTCTTGACCTCCCAACCACTGCCATGGGCCCAAAGTAACAAGGTTTGTACTTGTGACCAATCTCAGGCTCGATTTGTTTGTTTAAGACTAGGACCAACTCTCCTGGTTTGAAATCGTAGTTGTAGACTTTATTTGTATTTTTTCTTTCAAAATCTCATGTAAAAGCATAATGAGTAGCCAGGACATGTTCATAGATCTTGGCTAAATCCTTATTATACTTCTAGAGCATGCAAGCACAAACTGCAAGGAGGTCTGCCATTGATAGAGGCATGAGGATAGGAGCTATGAGAAAGGTGGCCTTTGTAATGTCAAACAGGAGCAGGGGTTCGATTCTATGTGCTGCATAGTACGGCGTCAGTCCAGTCACCTTCCTAGTTGTAACATAATCTACCTAGAATACATACAGTGCATACTCATACCATCATTTAATATTTCCTGTGCACATCTTTACTAAACTGTCCCTGATCGTCCAGTGTATAGTCTTAATGACTCTGTTTGCCTGGGAGTTGTAAGCTGAAATCCTAATATGACAAATGTGATATTGAGTTGCAATCCACTCCAGAGCAGCCACAAACGGGGTCCCATTATCTATAACGATCTCTTCTAGTCCACTCCACTGACAGAGCAATTCCTCAAAGATAAACTGGCCTAATGTCCTACCAGTTTTGTGAGTCAACACCCTCTATTCTGGCCAACCGGTAAGTGAGTCACAGGCTTGAACAAGGTATTTGTATTCCTGTGAAGATGGCATGTGTATTGTGTCGACATAAGTTTTGCAAAAAAGTGGTGTAGGTACTTGGATTGTCAGAGGTAGGATTACATGTTTGAGAGACAGCACCTGGCACTGGTGGCATATCAAAATAATCCATCATATGTTGGCACCAAGTGTTGGCCACCAGAAATAGTCACTCAAGGTTCGTGTCACAAACTTCATTTAGCCATATCTCCATCAATTCTTTGACAATTCTCATGGTCTTAAGAGCTACAGAAAGCCCTCAAAAAAAGCTTTCAATTGATGCCAGTCATGTCTCAAGGAGATCAATATTGGCTGAGATATTAAGCAGATCAACTGGTAACCACCATGTTACTGTTTATTAAATTGCTAATATCTCGGAAACTGCCATGATTGATGCTTTGTTTCTAGGCTCAGCAGAAGCCTTTTTTATAAAGCTCAGAAAAACCTCAAGGCAATTAATATTGGTGGAGATATAAAGGCCTTAATGTTTGTACATAAACTTCATTAATTACCCATAGATAGTCATCTGTCCTTTTCTTAGAACAAAGGACAGCCTCCATATGGTTAAGTTATTACTATATTAAGCACAAAGGCACTACCATATGTAGAACGATAGGTAGTAGCATGTGATGATCTGTCCTAGTGCATAGACCATCACAATTCTGTATTTAAGGACTCATAGTCTAAGGATTAGACCTCAAACTTAACAACATCTTTTGTCACTTGTCTAACTTTGCATTTTTGAACTCTTTAAAGTATCAAAGCACCCAACACAAATAGTAAGTGACCATTTGTGATATAAACCATAAAAGGGAAGAATATACCCTTTATCTAAAAATGAGAGAGAAAAAGTCCAAAATTTGTCAGTAACCAATTAAAAAAGGGGTATATTATACTATCAAAATCCTCTCAAACATCACCAGTGTTCTTTGTGAGCAAGAAAGATGGGAGCAAAAGAATAGTTATAGACTATTGTAGTCTAAACAAACAAATCATAAAGAACAACTACCCATTAAAGAGGGCAAAAGGGACTATTAGCCTGGCACAAGCTGGAGATATAGTACCAGGTCCCAATTGCATGCTAAAGAGTTTATGAGAATGAATCAAGAGTGAGGGTATTAAAAAAAGAATATAGAAACTTAGCATAATAATTAAGATAAAATTGTTTGAAAGAATAGTAAGCTTAATCTAGATTCTCCTTGCATGGTGTTTACCTTTACACACCATAACAAGCTCACTATCAAAGTAGTCTGTAAACTACTCATAGGCCTTACCATACTCAATCAAGCTCTCATCTATACCCTCACACCAAACCTGATATAGTCTGAGTCAATGATTAGCCAGGCTTTTCAGGCCTGCTACTCTGTAGAAGGTTGTTCAAGTGACTGCTGTGTCTTGTCTCTTAATAAAGCAGGGTATATATGTTATGACTTGGCAAAAACAGCTAAGTCATTATTTATATTTCTTTTCTTTTCTTTTCTTATCAATGGACAGATGAGAGGAAAGTGACTCATAAGGAAGTATAGGATATTAGGACTAGGTTAGGGTCATAGTTTATGCATAAATAGTGTACCAAATCTAATAGAAACTCTATCAAGTTCTCCTTGTTAACTCAGATAAGAAGTAGAGTTAAGTGTATACTACTAAGCCTTATAATATAGTTCTAGTCTTCTTAACAACCCAACTACTTCACTGAGAACTCAGAAAAGTATCATAAGATAACTTTTGAGCCCTTGAGATAGTAACAAGTATCAAAATCCTATTACTCTCTCACTTAGACTCTCTGAGTATTATATTAAAAATACAAACTGATGAGACTCAATTAAAAATGAATAGAAAAGAAAACTCTTTCTTCTTCTAGCCTCCCCCATTTTTCTTCTCTATGACATCACTATGTGGACATAACAGATGTCACCTTCCTGTTCTTTATGCTTACCAGTCATGACCATGTGATCCTACTCCACCTCTATACTACCCAATATCCCCTAACCTCCAAACTGGCTTTCTTTTACTCCAAAAACATATGCCAGTGTGTATAAACATTAGCAATATGTTTGATGCCCTACAGCATATCTGCTTACTGACTAAGTCTAGTAGTGATGGGATCACTAGTTACTGATAGACCTTTTGATCTGTTGTCTTGGTATTATTTTAGTCTAAGTTTGCTCTAGATTGAAATTATACTGCACTCCAAAGATATCCTTGAACCTCTAAGTTCTAGAGTATTAATATTGATAGTTTGTCTCTGAGAAACCTGATGCTAGCTTATTAGTCTTGCCTCCTGAGGTATATGCTATTCTAGCATATGGCAACTTGGCAACTATGTAATAGAAGTACCCAATCTTAGGTCTAGATTATGTCTGGGGCTTGTAGGAGGTCTTTAGAGTAGGTTCCAATAGTAAAATCTAGGAATATAATTTGTATCCCATACTACATTTCTATAGAAAATTCACTGGTGGTATAACACCATTACCATCAATAATGGACCTAATTAACAATATGAAAAGTAATAAAGTATTTATGAAAATGGACTTGTGGTGGGGCTTTAACAACATAAGAATAAAAGAAGAGAATGAGTGGAAAAGAGTATATATAATGTATGTAGAATTGTTTGAACTAACTATAATGTTTTTTGGCATAACAAATTTGCTGGTTATGTTCCAAGCCATAATGAGGGAAATTCTGAGGGACCTGGTAAACAAAGGAAAAGTTACTGTATTTGTAGATAATGTACTAGTAAAAACAGAAAGTAAGAAAGAGCATGACAAAATTGTAGAAGAAATACTAAGGAGATTAAAAGAGAATGACTTATATGTCAAGCTGGAGAAGTATATGTAAAAAGTGAGAAAGATAGGATTCCTAGGGATTATTATAGGATCTAACAGGATAGAAATGGAAAAGGAAAAGGTAGATGAAGTATTGAGTTGACCAGAACCAAAGAACATAAAAGATGTTAGGAAATTTTTGGGACTTGCAAATTATTATAGAAGGTTTATCATTGACAAAAAAGGATATGAAGTGATAGTAGGAGTAAAAGCAACAACAAGCATTTAACAAGCTTAAGCAAATTTTTATAACAAAACTAGTATTAGCAGCCCTAGACTTAGACAAAGAATTCAGGATAGAGACTAATGTCTCAAATTATGCTACTAGAGGAGTATTATTGATGAAATGCTCTAATAAACTGTAAAGACTAGTTTCTTTTATTTTGAAATCTCTAAGTGATACAGAAAGGAACTATGAGATACATAACAAAGAGATATTAGTAGTACTCAGATGTTTAGAAGCATAATGTTATGACTTGGCAAAACAGCTAAGTCATTATTTATATTTCTTTTCTTTTCTTTTCTTTTGCTTTTATCTTGGACTTACTACACAAAAGGGAGTATGGAAAAGTATCATGTCACAATTGTCACAGTCACATGACAGGAAGTCACAGCATCACATCACATGATGTCACATGATCTGTCACATGATAGGTGTGGGAAGATAGTACACAGACCATGTAGTAGTTGTATAAGTAGTATAGAAAATCTAACAAGAACTCTATTGAGTTCTCTTTGTCAATCGCTGAACAAAGAGCAGTTGGCTTTATTCCAGCTTGGAGTTTAGCTTTCTTACACATAAAGGCATTTCTTAGAAGGAACAACAATTAAGTTTGAGATTTGGACAGATCATAAGAACCTTGAATATTTTATGAAAGTATAGAAATCAAACAAGAGACAAGCAAGATAGGTACTGTATCTGTCTAGGTTCAATTTTATGTTAAAACACATCCTAGAAAGTAGGATGGGAAAGGTAGATAGTTTGAGCAAGAGAGTAGATTGGAAGGTAAGCATAGAAAGAGACAATGAAAATGAAACATTAGTAAAGCCAGAGTGGCTAGAAGTAAGAAGGATAGAAAAGGTATGAAAGGAGTGGATCTACTAGAGAAAAAGAGGTAGTCAAAGAAATGAAGTAAGCAGAGGTAAAAATGTTGAGAGATAAGGAGTAGAGAAAAGTAGATAGTGTTGTGTATAAAGAGGGAGAGGTATACATGCCTAAAGATAATAAATTGAGGATAGAAATTATTAGGTTATACCATGACATACTAGTAGGAGGACACTATCAAGCCTCAATTTAGTAGAAGAGAGTGACATTTGGGTCTCTTCCCTACATAACCTGGACTCAGAAAGGTGGATAAGCAAAGAAGTAGGATTTTCTAGGGTTTTGCTTAGAGACAACAAAACTAAAGACTATGATAAGACTAGCAGTATTATCATCTGGAGAACTGTATAGTTAACTCTGATGGCAACAGACTGGTGTGATCTCTTGTTGTCATGGGGTTGTGACAGACACAAAGAGTGTTATAAGAGCCCTAAGAAGGAAATAGTTTCCTACACATTTGAACATTTGATCTATAACATCAAGATGCACAATGGGGTCAAGATATAAATAGTGTGGAAACTTAAGTAAGCAAACCACATGACCAGAGTCATGTGACCACAGAATATTCTGGAAAGACTTGTGACCATGGGACTTTAGGGTATAGTCACTTGTAAAGTAGTATAAGTAGTAGCTCAATCCAATGAAGAACTCCATCGAGTTCTTCCTGAACATCCACCTAGGGTGATCATTAAGAGCTATTACAGTCCTTCAATAACAAAGAGCAGTGGAAGATGGTGAAGTTAGTTACTAGAAATTTTTGGTGACCAGGAGTTATAAAAGAGGTGAAGCAATATATGGAGAGATGTGATGTCTACCAACATAATAAAAATTGCACAGAATAGCCAGCAAGAAAATTAATGCCAAACTCAATCCTAGAGAAACCTTGGATATATATATTAGCAGACTTCATTACCAAGCTGCCTTAGCACAGGAATACAATGTAATCTTAGTAGTAGTTGACAGACTAACAAAAATAGTTCACTTTATTCCTACTACAGAGAAAACATTGAAAAAAGGATTGGCTAGGTTATTTAGAAATAACATGTGGAAATTGCATGGTCTACCTGAAAGTATCATATCAAACAGAGGACCATAGTTTGTAGTAGAATTAATGTAGAGACTCAATAGGATGCTAGAAATCAAAAGCAAAAGGTCACTTATTTGTGATTGGTGATTTGATACTTAAGAAGTTCAAAAATGTGAAGTTAAGCTACTACCTATTGTTCTACATATAGTAGTGCATTTGTACTTGAAAATGTGATAACTTAACCATATGGAGACTATCCTTTGTTTGAAAAGGCTGATGACTATCTATGGGTAATTAATTAATGTTTATGTGCAAATATTGAGAACTTCATATCTCCACTAATATTAATTGTCTTGGGGTTGTTCTAGACTCATTCTAAGTATTATAAAAAGGGCTTCCCAGGATATAAAAGACCTAAAAGACTAAACTAGACCTAAAAGACAATGCATAAATAAGACACAAATAAATAAAACCATGACTAAAGACATAGAAGACATAAATAAGACATAAATAAATAAAAACCATAATGAGAGACCAACCTGACACAAGACAAATATAAACAACCAGAACTCAAAAACAAGAGACAAAGAAGACCTAGAAAAATGAAAAACTAAGAGACCAAAAACAAAAGATCAAGAAACAACAACAACATCAACAGCAGTACCACTGACAAAAGACCACACAGTCCAACCTCAAGACATAAAGTGAAGACTAAAATGAAAATAGAAGAAGAGAGAACAGAATAAAAACAGGACAAATGACATGAAACTAAGAAAATAATAAGACCTAAGAACAAAAAGACAAGCAAGACCCAATAAAATATATACAAAGCAGTAATGAAAACATAAAAGACAAAGAAGACCACAAACTACAACTACCAAAGACAAAGCAACAATGAAAAAAACCTAGGTGAAAGCCTCAAATTATTGGATCTGCCCAAGAGACTGGGAGTCGCAAGACTAGAACTCTACCTTGGTAGGGAACCCAGAAAGGTTTAAATACCTGGGGTTTTTAGTGGGTTGGACGAGATCCAAGCCCATGCTATAGAGCATTTGCATGCATTTGCCTTGTGCTGGATTACCAGTTTTTACCCTACCAAAAAAAAGGGCTTTTGCTAAGCCTAGAAGCAAAGCATTGATTGTGGTAGTTTCTGAGATATCAGCAATTTAATAAATAGTACTATAGTGGTTATCTACTGATTTGCCTGATATCTCAGCCTATTGATTGCCTTGAGACATAACTGGTATCAATTGAAAGGTATTTTTAAGTACTTTCCATAGCCATTGAGACCATAAGAATTGTCAAAGAATTAGTAGAGATAGGTCCAAATGAAGTTTGTGACAATAACATTTTATTCTCAAACAAACAGACAAATGGAGAGGGTTAATCAAGTATCTAAGGATGTTTATAGACCATAGACAAGAGCAATGGCCAGAATAGCTAGGGATGGTAGAGTTTGTATAAAACAATAAAGCACACTCAAGTACAAAGACATTGTCCTTCAAGACAAACTATAGGTAAGATCCTTGGATAGAGTTTAAGATGAGGAAAAAAGGGAAGTACAAAGTCACAGAGAAATTTGTGATAAAAATAAAGGAAATATAGGAGGAGGCAAAAGCAGTACTAGGAAAAGTACAAGAAGAAATGAAGAAGAATACAGATAAAAAGAGGGCAGAGGTAGACAAATACAAAGTAGAAGACTTGGTTATGTTAAGCACTAAGGATCTAAAGTACCAGATGATTAGGAAAAGAACAAAAAAACTAATGGAGAGATTTGTGAGCTCTTACAAAATAAAGAAAATTGTATCATTATGTCATGACTTAGCAAAATAGCTAAGTCATTATTTATATTTCATTTCTTTTTCTTTTGGACTTACTACACAAGAAAGAAGTATGGAAAAGTGTCATATGACAAATATTACATATCATAGTTACACACCCAGGATGTTACAATGCCACATCACTCATATGATGGGGTCACATGACAAGTGTGGGAAAATAGTGCACAGACTATGTAGTAGTTGTATAAGTAGTGTACAAGAAATAAATAAGAACTCTATCAAGTTTTCCTTATCAACTCAAACTTGGAGTGGGTTTAAGTTATTTTGGCTAGAACCTTATAACTTCATCATCTTTTACTCTGGACTGTTTAACTTTCTCAAGTAGATCTACTCTTTCAATGATTATTTCTACTGCCTCTATTCTTCTTACTTCTAGCTACTCTAGTTTTACCAACATCTTATTCTCATTATCTCTTTCTACTCCTATTTCCCAGTCTAGCCTTCTGCTCAGACTGTTCACTTTCCCCATTCTGCTTTCCAGAACATGTTTTAATGTAAAGTCAAACCTTGATAGTGTGGGGGTAGCCTTTGGGCTACCTATAGAATGTTATGAACATCGAGTGAGACTACAACTATTATCAGCTATGGTCTGATAATGAGTAGCTAGTAGACGAGATGTTGGCAATATTAGACAAGGACATTATTATGCAGTAATGCATTGAATGTCTGAGGACTCTAAGAGACAATGGACTCACAGAACAAACAGGACTCTTTGGAGAAATCTTAGACTATTCTCTTTCTATCTTTGGACTTGTGCTAAATGGGACAACATTGGACTAACCCATTATTAGATATTGACTTGACTTGTCACCTTCATTGCTTCTGTCACTGATTTGTTACTTAACTAGTCACCCATAGTTACAACTAGTGTTACCGCATTGTAACATAGTCACAATACCTAGTTAGGATAAATACAGACCAGAAAGAGAAAGAAACAGCAAGTTCTCTCTTTCTGTATTCCCTCTGTAAAATCTTACTCTGAGAAATTGGTATTCTTACTTATCTTAGGACAACCTCAAGGGTACTACTCAAAGTCTTGTTAACATCTCTCCTCTGATATAACTTCACTGAAAACCTTAACCGGATCCTTTAATAAGGAGCATGAAGATATCAAGTGTTAGATATAGGCTTTAAGTTGAAACACATATTCAACTATAAGATCTAGAGTCTTAACAGATACCCCCTAAAACTGCCACTTCAAGGAATCCCAGCACCACAGTCTAATCGACCATTTGCTCAAATCACTATGGACCTCATCACTAACTTACCCAAGTCAAAGGGCTTTGATTCTATTTTGTCTGTAGTAGACCATGGTCTAACAAAGGGAATAATACTAATACCAATAACAAAAGGAGTAACCTTAGAAGGAATTGCAACACTCCTAATGAACAACCTCTTCCGAAGATTTGGTATTCCCGACAAGGTCATCTCTGACTGTAATCCTTGATTCATTGCCAAGTCAATGAAAGCCTTCTTATAAGAACTAGGAATCAAGCAAGCCATATCCACTGCTTTTCACCCTCAAATAGATGGCACCATAGAAAGGTTCAATCAAGAAATCGAACTCTATCTCACCATTTATTGTGCTGACAACCCTGAAACATGGACTGACAAACTATCTATGGCTAAATACTCCCATAACTCCAGACTTTATGGAGGACATTCACACATCCCATTCAAACTCATGTTTGGACACCCTACAAAAACCCATATCGACACCCCAAAAACTGCATTCATCACTGCCGACAACAGAATTAACCATATGGAAAATATCTGGACAAATGCCAAATAAGCACACAAAGTTACCAAGAATCTCATTAATTAGAGAATCAAAAGTAAACTTCCCAACCTCGAGGCAAGAACACAAGTCTAGCTAGACTCTCGACATATCCAAATTGAAGGAACCCCAAAGAAGCTTGTACTGAAATATGTAGGCTCCTTCAAAATTTTGAAAAGAACAGGACCTGTTAACTATTGGCTAAAATTACTACCACACTAGAAGATGCACCCCATTTTCTATGTCTACCTTCTTTGGCTCACACAAGAGAACACCCAATATGGGAAATTCTTGGAAAGACCCTCTCTAAAGATCATTGCAGGAGAAGAAGAATGGGAAGTCGAAGATATAATTGACTCCAGAAATAAAAATGGGGTAAAGGAATTTCTAGTCCACTGGAAAGGATACCCTGAAACAGAACATACCTGGGAACCAGAAACAAACATCACCAATGCCAAACAACTCCTCAAAGCCTATAAAAGAAGACAGAAACAGAACTAGCAAAGCAACACAATAGTTCATGTCTTCTTCTTCCTCTATTTCCAACACAACTACCCTCATTACCACACCACCAACACCATCACCAGTCAATCATAAACAACAAGTCAACAACTTCTTCCTCTCAATTGAACAATTTCTCTGAGCACAAACTAACGACTTATCTCTATCTTACCATACTCTTTACCAACAAATCACCACTAATCAAACTTTCCCTATACAATGATTTGTGCTATTTGATTATCTCTTAGCCCAGCTGTAGACCACTCTCATTGGGAATTCAGTGGCTATTGCCAATTTTGACCTCTTTAGGGAGAACTAGGCTCTTTACCTTTATCTCCAACACACAGTGTCATGACTTGGCAAAATGACTAAGTCATTATCTATATTTCTTTTTTTTCTTTTTCTTTTATTTTATCTTGGACTTACTACACAGAAGGGAGTGCAGGAAAGTGTCACATCACAAGGTGTCACAGTGTCACATCACATGATGTCACAATGATGTCACATGATAGGCATGGGAAGGTAGTGCACAGACCATGTAGTAGTTGTATAAGTAGTGTAGAAAATCTAATGGGAACTCTATTGAGTTCTCTTTGTCAATCACTGAATAAAGAGCAGTTGGCTTTATTCCGGCTTGGAGTTTAGCTTTCTTACACACAGCCAATTAACAATTCCTTTAACTCCAAAACAATCTCAAGAATCTTGAAGAGTTTCCACTCCCTACAATCCATCAATACCTTTTACACACTGCTGCACAAAGAGTACAACATTCATCAAACACAAGCAATCAGAACCTTAGCCTACCAACTGGATCTAACTCTGGAAACAATTCTAACAACACACAAGAAAGTAACCCCAACAATAATAAAATTACTGGACGACTGGAAATTGGCAATACCATAGAAGGAACTAGATGAGATCTGGATGATCCTTATGGAAATTGAGAACTACAAGACTCTAGGGATACTGTAATGATTGACCTCATTGACTCTAGGTGTTCTATACATAGACTGCTTCTTTGTCATATATCTTATAGTTCCTTTCTGCAGGTGACATTGTTCTTGATAAGAAAGCAACTGGTTTCCATTTGCCTTCTTGTTCTTGTAAGAGAACTCCTCCAATTATATGTCCTGATGCATTTACTTCTATCCTGAATTTTTCTTCTCTTCTGGGTAGGACCAGTACTAGTTGTGTCATTATCTTTTGTTTTAACTCTTTAAACACATTTTCTTCTTCTTCTTCCCATTTTCATTCTCCTTTGTCTTTTAGTCAATTTAATGGTACTGCAATGTAGCTGAAATCTTTGATAAATTGTCGATAAAAGTTTGCAAAGCCTAGGAAACTTTCAACATCTTTTATTTTCATTGGTGTCTTCTATTCTTTGATTGCTTTGACCTTTTCTTCTTCTATTTGTACTTCTCCATTTCCAACCCATACTCCCAGTATGGGTATTTCCCTGGCATTGAAGTTGCATTTTGACTGTTTAAAACATAGATTGTGTTTCTCTGCTATTTTGAGAAACCTGATGGTGTGTTTTTCTAGTTCTTCCTTTGTTTCTGCTGGGATTATGAGGTCGTCCATGTAATTTGCTAGGATTCCTTCATGTAGCAGTTCTCAGAATATACTTGTTATTATCCATTGAAATGTTCCTGGCAAGTTGCACAGTCCAAAGTACATCACTTTTGGTTCAAATAGTCCTTTGTTCGTCAAAAAGGCCACTTTTTATTTATTGCCTTCTTTTATCCATATGTTGTTGTATCCCCAGATTAGGTCTAATTTGTTGAAGTATTTTGCATCTTTAAGTTTGTCAATTACTTTTTTAATCAGGGGTAGTGGTGTTTTGTCCTTGATTGTATATTGATTTAGCTGTCTATAGTCTTGTACCAATCATAGTGTTCCATCTTTCTTTGGGATAAAGAAGCATGGTACTGCATATCTTGAATTTGACTCTACAATGAGTCCTGCCTTTAGTTGTTTATCTAGACATTGACTGAGTGTTTCTTCTTCTTTGAGTGTCATTGGATAGGCCTTTGCACTGAGTTCCTTTGGTGCTTCTTTCATTAGATTGATTTTGTGGTCCCATTCTCATCAATCAGGTAGTTTTTCAAATTTCTTCTTGTTGAATAAGTATGTGAACAGTTGGACGTATTTTGGAAGATCTTCAGAATTTGTTGGATCAGGTTCTTTGTCTCCTCCCTTTGATTCTTCTTCTTCCTTTTGTAGTAGTCTCCTTGACCATGGGGTAAACTATATAGATTTATGTTCTGTTTTGCAGTGTCCTGGGCATCTTGTAAACCATTGAAAGGGGCAAAAGAGATGTTTACTGTGACAAGCAAGTAGAAAAGGTGGTGACAGCTCTCAATTGTGTACTAAAGGGTTCGTGGGGAGAAGTAGGAAGTAGAGGTGTCAGAAAGAAATTAAAAAGTGAATATGCAGCTTATTTGGAATATAAATATAGAAGAAATAATAGAAACTCAATCTAGATCCTATCCACATAGTGTTCCTAAGATGTCCACCTTTACACACCGTAACAAGCTCACTAGTAGAATAGTCAGTAAACCACTCATAGGCCTTACTACACTCAATCAAGCCCTCATCCACACCCCCATACCAAACCTTATGAGTGTGATACGATCTGAGTCAATGATTAGCCAGGCTTTTCAGGCCTGTTACTCCATAGAAGGTTGTCCAAGCAACCACTGTGTCTTGTCTCATGAAAGAGTAGGGTATATAGTAGAACACATTCACCAACTCAACCTCTCACCAAGATCATCCCTTACACACTCAAGAGAATTGCATTTACAACCTCAAGAGCTTCTGAGATGAAGGCAAGGGCTAAGGAGGCTCCCTCCCTCAATCTCTACTCTGAGAAATATATTATAGTCTTACAAATGTTAGAGACTCAATGTTATGAATGTCAAGTGGGATTACAATTATTATCAGCCATGGTCTGATAATGAGTGGTTAGTAGACAAAATGATGGCAATGTTAGACGAGAACATTATTATGCACTAATAATGCCTAAGGACTCTAAGAAACAATGGACTCACAGAATGGACAAGACTCTTCAGAGGAATCTTGGACTATCTCTTCCTTTCTATCTTTGGGACTTACACTGAATGGAATGACATAGGATGGACCCATTATTAGACAATGACTCGACTTGTTACCTTCTTTACTTCTGTCACTGGACTGTCACTTAACTAGTCACTGATAGTTACAAGTAGTGTTACCACATTGTAACATAGTCACAATACCTAGTTAGAATAAAAACAGACCAGAAAGAGAAGGGAACAGCAAGTTCTCTCTTTCTGTATTCCCTCTGTAAAATCTTACTCTGAGGAATCGGTACTCTTACTTGTCCTAAAGACAATCTCAAGGGTGCTACTCAAAGTCTCGTTGATATCTCTCCTCCGATATAACTTCACTGAAAACCTTAACCAGATCCTCTAGTGAGGAGCGTGAAGATATCAAGTGTTAGATATAGGCTTCAAGTTGAAACACATATTCAACTATGAGGTCTAGAGTCTTAACACTCAATTAAAAAGAAATAGAAAAGGAAACTCTCCATTCTACCACTCTTCCTCGTGTCTCTCCTCTATGATACCACCATGCAGCTATGACAGCCATCACCTTCCTGTCCTCCATACCTTCTGGACATAACCATGTGATCCTACTTCACCTCCATACTTCACTCCTGCCCATCATTCCCCGAACCCCAAACCAGCTTCCTCCTACTCTGAATACGGTCTAGAAACATATGACAGCGTGTCTGAGAGTCAGCAATACAATCGTTGTCCGGCGGCACATCTGTTTCTTCACTGAGTCTAGCAGTGATGGGATCACTAGTCACTGATAGACTTTTGATCTGCTGTCTTGATGTCATATTAGTCTAAGTCTGCTCTAGATCAAAATTATCTTGCATTCCAAAGATATCTCTGAGCCTCCAATTTCTAGAGTTTCAACATTGACAGTCTGTATCTGAGAAACCTGATACTAGCTCATCAGTCTTGCCTCCCAAGGTATATGCTATTCTAGCATGTGGCAGCTCAGTCACTACCTAAGAGAAATACCCAATCTTGGGTCTAGATTATGTCTGGGGCTTGTAGGAAGTCTCTAGAGTGGATTCCAATAGTGAAATCCAAGGTTATAATTTTTATCCCATGCTACTTTTCCACAGAAAATGCTCTAGTGGCATAACACTGTATGACTCTTTCTTTCCAGTCTACTTCTAGATTATGTTCTACTAGCCAGTCGTGTCCTAGGAATAAATCCATTTCCTTGATTTCTGATACCACTGCATTGATTTGTTTGATATGTCTGTTTGAGTTAATTTCTAAGGATACAAATTCTTTGATTGTATTTTCCTTATTTCTTGATCTATCTAAATTGTATACGTCAAATGGTTTTGGGAGTGATTTGGTAGGTATCTCTTTTTCTTCAACTGTTTTCCTGGCAATAGTGGTGTTCATATATCCAGAGTTGATTAATGCCTTGACCTTGAGTTTTCTTCCGTCTTTTGTTTTGATTGTTGGGTGTACTATAAGTTTCCTCAAATATTCTCTCCATTGTGGAATAACATATCAATTCTTGGCAGAACTATTTACAGTGGTTCATCATATTGTGCCTACTCCAAACCTTCGACAAAACCCTTCTGTTCTTCATCATCTGAGTCTTCCTTTTGTAAACTTCTGGTCTTCATTTGTTGAGGTGCTCTGCACTCTATAGCAATATGTCCTTTTTTACCACACTTGAAACATCTTTGTGGTTTTTTCTCCTTCTTTGGTTGTTAGTAGTCTTTTGCTATGTGTCCAAATCTGTTACAGTTGTAACACTTGGCTTTGCGTTCTTGTCCATTATTTTGTTATTGTCCTATTTCCATTGGTTTGCCTATTCCTCCATAGGTTATTCCTGAACCTATCCTGTAGTCATAGTGGATATTGGTCCACTCATATCCTTGTCCAACTGCTGTGATTGCCATCTTCCATTGTTCTAGACTCTTTGGGGCTTGAGCTGGTGGATATGCCATTATGGCTCTAATGATTTCCCTGTTTACATTCTTTTTCAGCAAAAATATTACATACTAATTGTCTGTCTGTGCTTTGCTTGCTAAAGCCATAAATTTGATAAGGAAGTCTGCAATGTGCTTCTTTCCTTGTGTGAATGTTTTGATGTGCTATTCTGCATCAGCTTCTTTCATCTTGTTGCTATAAACCAGTTGTAATTCTGCCTTAAAGGCATCCCAACTTGGAGTGTCATCTCCTTCATCTATCTTGTTGAGTTTCTGTTGAGCAAATGCTCCTGCAGTTCCTCCCTAGAATCTGCCTAGTACTGCGATGATCTTCTCATCGGCATCTGTGACTTTGTTTGCCCTAAGATAGAGTTTCATTGCTCTCCACAAATTTTCAAATGTTTTCCTATCTCCATTGAACTATCCAGGTTCTAGGACCATGGATTTGTGGTTTACCACCTCTGTTAGTGCTAGTACTGATGCCATTCTGGTTATCGGTGCTAGTGTACCTGCTTGTGTTCCAGATATATTTTGCTTTGATTGTCCTACTGATAGTGCATCACTTAACTTATTGAGTTCTTCTTCATTGCCTGTTTTGTTGGCCTCTGATTCTGTCTCTAGTTTGTCCTATTCTTCAGACTCTTCTTGGTACTCTGATTGTTCTTCACTGATGTGAACTGAACTGAGTCATTCTTTGAGGTCTTATATCTCCTGTGCTCTGATTATATGTTTGGCAGCAATCTTTGTGATATACTGATGGCTGGTCTGCTAATTTGCCATCCTCCCAGTTACAAGGTGAGTTGGTGACACTTTACCAAATGTTACGACCTTGAGGAGTAACTCAGATTGCAACTTCAAGTAAAGACTTGAGAATGATATGAGAGTTGAGGAAGGAAGGGAATGATACAATTGGTAAAGTGTAAGGAATATAGAAGAGTATCTACTGTATATATACCTATGCATCATGAGATAGAAATGAGGAATACATGTGGTAGACATGAGGTCTACTGAGTAAAGAACATGCCCCACCAGTGAGGCACTGACTGAACTATTAGATATATGAAGTGATATGAAACAAAGAAGTAGTCCATGTGTAGAACACCTAGAGTCAATGAGGTCTATCATTACACTTTGAGATCTATGGCATAATCCCATATTTTTCTCATTGGCATTCTCTCTGACTCTAATTTTCCAAATACTTTTCTCTACTTTGAAAATTTCTTGGGGACCATTTCCTCAATTTTTCTATGGTCTACTTTGACTTTTTCCTCTCTTCCCTAGTCCTTTTTATTATTTACTACCTATTTTACTATTTTCTTCTCTTCTAGAGTTACTATTCTTTTTCCTCTCTTTGCTTTCTTGTTTTCTTTCCTCTTGATATTCCTTCCACATAGTGGTAGACATCTTATTATCTTGACCTCTCCTATTTTCTAGTTAATCTCTAGGTTATGGACCTGCAACTATGGTATCCCTAATATTACCTTTATCCTCCCTAAGTTGCATATATTCATTCTTATCCTTTCCACATGACTTTTAGAATATACATTCACTTTTACTTGATATGTAATTGCCCCTGTACTATTGTTCATTCTATCCATGTTTCTAACAGTTACTAGTCTCTCTAGCTTTTGTAACCTAAATCTATGTTTAGTTGTTATCTTCCTGTCCATGAACATTTCTGTGGCACTACTGTCTAAAAGTGCTTTTACTATCATGTCTTCATGCATATCCATCTTTTCTATTCCTATATTCAACTACATCTCTTTTAATCTTTTAAACATTCTTCTTATATCTCTCTGTCTGCCCCCCTCTTGCTGTACATTTTGGAGTCCCTGCCCATATACTGCTCTGCTATGCTTTTGTCTCTCTGGGTTATGCCACTACTCCCCAGTTCTACTATGGTTGTTTCTTCCCTGTCCTATACTCTGGACATAAGATATTTCTTTTCTCTTTCTCTGATATCTTTTTCTTTACTACTATATCTTTTCTTCCATACTTTGTACATCTGACTTTAGTCTCTTTTCTCATATCTACTTTGTTGTTCCTCGATTTCTATGCCTCAAGACAACTTTTGTACCATACATTTCTTATGTTGGAATGTCGAGTATCACACTAAAAATAGCTTTGTTTCATCTCTTAGTTATTGACTGTTTTATGAGTTTCTACTTTTGTTCTATATCCTCTAAGCTTAACATCTTGAGTGCTTTTCAGAGACAAATCCTTGTTCCCAGTTTTCCTTTGTTTTTGTACCCTTATATTGGCACCCAGCATACTCTACAAATATTACAACCTCCTACTTTGTCATCTATTCTTGCTTCTCTAGTACTATGCTTCTTAGGACATGCCTTATACACTGCTATACTCCTGTGTTTTTCTTTATATAGAGTACACTGGCCTCTTCTCTTGCTATACCTTTTGTGGTGTTACTATATATTCTGTTTCTTTTCTTTGCCTTCTTTCCTCTACTTCAATATTTAGACATTTTCACTTATAATGTTCTCTCTTCTAGCATCTAAAACATCTAACTTCTTCTTTCTTCTCTTTTACCATTTCTTTCTATCTAACACATTTTCCTTCTTCTCCACTCCTCATTACTTTACTTTCAAACTTACTTTGGGGAACCAATGAAAGAATGCAAAAGGGAATTGCATACTAAGACAAACAATAAGATGCAGTACTAGCTCCTAATTGTGTACTAAAGGCTCAAGGGGAGATAGCAGAAGTAAAGGTTTTAAATTAAAAATAAATTAGGAATTATATGTAACTTTAAATAAATAGTAATAGGGTCATTGTATAAGGAGTGAAATGTCAGCAGCTAAAGTCCAACAACCGAAATTAAGCCAACTGTCTCTTTGTTCAGTGTTTGACAAAGAGAACTCAATAGAGTTCCTGTTAGATTCTGTATACTATTTATACATGAAGAGTAACCCTAACCCTTCCTTTTATCCTGCGCTTCCCTGTGAGTCACTTTCCTCTCGCGCATCCATCAATAAGAAAATAAAATAAAAGAAAAAGAAAAGAAAAAATAATAATTAGAAACTAAATGAAAAGAAATATTAAATAATGACTTAGCTGTTTTGCCAAGTCATGACATAAAAGATCTCTCTAGATCATTGTCATATAGCCTTCCTAAGGTATTAATCTTTATACACTGTGATAAAGACTCCACTGGAAAATACAGCTAGTTGATTACTCATAGACTCTCCATACTCAGTTGTCCCTTTGTTTGCATCCCCAACACCAAACTTTACAGGTGTAATGCAATCCAAGTGTGTACCTAGCTGAGCTTTTCTAGCCTGTTGTCCTCTCTAAAGCCTGTTTGAGTTGCATCTGCTAGTCCTCTCTAGAATAAGTTCTAGGTATATTCTGTGTTCTTCTCAAGACATTCTACTAACTCTGAACTCTTATACTTATTAGATTCATATTTCACAATTCCAGAGGCAGTGATGATAGAGGTAAGTGCCAAGAGGTTTCTCTTTTTCATTTTTCCTACTCTCCAGATATTATATTAAAATTATTACAAATGGCTAAAACTCAAAAGATAAAAAGGTAAAAGGAAACTATTACTACTTTTGGGCTTCTAAGAACTTCTTCTCACACTAAGTCCCCCCAAACTCCTGAGGCTTATGTGTTCTTCTTCCCATCAATAATGACATATCTCCACTATCATTTTCTTTTAGAATCTTCTTCATACTTTGTTGTTTTTCTTTCTATTGTTGGCTTGTGATTTAGAGCTTCTTAGTTTTCTTAGTTACCTGTCAATTGTTTAGTAAGCCTCAACCACTGGCCAATTTCTCTAAGTTGTATTCTTAGTATTATTTATCTAAATATATCTGTTATGGATATGGGATGGGACTATCAATATAGCAACTTAGCCTGAACGACTTAATCATCCTTTAAGTCTGAGTTGACAAGAAGAACTTGATAGAGTCCTTATTATTTCTTATACACTACTTATACAACTACTATATGGTCTGTGCACTATTTTCCCACACTTCTCATGTGACTTGATCATGTGATATGACACTGTGACATCCATTTCATGTAACTGTGACTATGTGACACTTTTCCACACTTCTTCCTATATAGTAAGTCCAAAAGAAAAAATAAATAAATAAATAATGACTTAGTCATTTTACCAAGTTATAACAAAAATGGCTAAGTCATTATTTATATTTCTTTTTCTTTTTGGACTTACTACTTAGGAAGGAGTGTAGAAAAGTGTCACACAGTCACAGTTACATGAAATGGATGTCACAGTGTCATATCACATGATCAAGTCACATGAGAAGTGTGGGAAAATAGTGCACAGACCATATAGTAGTTGTATAAGTAGTGTATAGGAAATAATAAGGACTCTATCAAGTTCTCTTTGTCAACTCAGACTTGAAGAGTGATTAAGTTGTCTAGGCTAAGTTGCTACAGTTTTACCAAGTTATGACAATTAATACTATTAACCATAGAGTAACAATAAATAGTTACTTCAAGAATTGATAGACAATGATATCTCAATAAAAGAAGAAAAGGAAGATAATGACAAAAAGCTTTTGTATAAATGTAAGTTCTAGATTAAACAAGGATAGAGATATTGGACTCTTAGACAATTCTCAGATAATTCTCAAACAGTAATATTAATAGGACAAGAGCTAAAAGGAGAATTATTAGACTCATCTATTTAGAGTACTGACTTAAGTTGTTACCTCTAGTCATACTAGTAGTAACAGTAGTCACAGTTCTAGATAGTATAAATATAGTCCAGAAAGGACGAGAACAGCAAGTTCTCTCTTTCTGTGGTTCTTGTGTAAAACTCCTACTCTTGCAACCCCATACTCTCTTCAGTCTTTGGACTATAGTACAGAGTGTGACTAAAAGTCTCAATACTCTCACTTGTGATATAACTTCACTGAAAACCTTAACCAGATCCTCTGTTAAAGAGCATAAAGATATCAAGTATTAATATAAGCTTTGAGTTGAAATGCATATTCAACTTTGAGGTTTAGAGTCTTAACAATATCTGATTTGATACTATCAATGCTTATTTGCAATCAAAGGCATATTTGTCTAAGTTTGTCTCTGATACACTAATAGCCCTAGAGCTCAAGTCTACTATCTTCTCAAGGTAATCCCAACTGAATGTGAATCTAGAACATAGTCATCTAACAATTTTCTTTATAACCCAATGCTAGTTCATCTTGCTTGCCTCCTAAGGTCCTTTCATAAGCTCTAGATTGATTTTTACCTGCTTACTGTTTTATATAACCATTTGGTATGTTCTAAGGATCTATCATGGGTTCTAGAGCAAATTCTGATTAGGAATTCATTGGTATAAAGTATATCAAATACTACTTTCTATAGTAAATTTGCATGCAGTGTGTCATGACTTGACAAAACAGCTAAGTCATTATTTATTTTTCTTTTTCTTTTCTTTTTGGACTTACTATATAAGGAAGGAATGTGAGAAAATGTCACATATCAAATAAATTGAGAAAACTTTGGAAGAAATTAATGACTGACTTTCTCTTTTCTCTTCTTATTTAAACATATTTTGATGAAATATTCAATTATCACAATTCTCTTCTTTTCATAATTCAACCTAAATAAATGTGTGAGAGGGACATAACATGTACAAACAATGCTAGCTCATCATCGAGTTCACTCTCTCAAATCATAGTCACTATTCCCCACTATTCCCTACCCTTCTCTTTGCTCTCTTATACCTCTCTACTCTCTCTATACCTTGACTGAAAACCAGGCCCTAGGTGTAAAGGAGACAGTACTCTACAACTGTGGTGTAGAGCTTGGAGTGTGTGACTAAGCTCAGGTCTCCTCTCCTAGAAGGACTCTTTCCTTAAGTAGTGCTACAGTAGTATACCTGTAAACTCTTCTATTATAAACCTGGTGCTAGGGGTCCATTGTGATCTGTATATGCACAGGATTTCTTAGAGTAGCTAAAAGTAAACAGTAAGACAATTGTGAGAAATGGATCTTGTTGAAGAAGAACGTTAGGCTAGGAGAGCTGAGGAGCAAGCACAAAGAGATCAGCAATCTATTGCTCCTGTCTTGAATAAAGGAAGAAGAAGAAAAACTAAATATCACTTGATCCCTGTACATGTTCCACAAAACCTTGACAATGCTATACTTGATTTGCACAGACGCCGACTTGCTGAGCAACTACTAAGAACAACTCAGGAGCAGAGAAGAGTAGAAGGAGAAAGA
>Ga0153996_1000249_pt1 | contig 25307 bp, 17 predicted proteins | sample TSNC080MetaG_FD_104728 | JGI IMG/M metagenome (GOLD analysis project Ga0153996, IMG submission 104728) | Attine ant fungus gardens microbial communities from North Carolina, USA - TSNC080 MetaG | ecosystem: Host-associated > Fungi > Mycelium > Unclassified | place: USA: North Carolina, Lumber...
CCCACAGGGGCCGCAAGGTGAACCAGGTCCACAAGGAATCCAGGGCGAAATGGGGCCACAGGGAATCCAGGGCGAAACAGGACCGCAGGGAATCCAGGGAGCTACGGGGCCGCGGGGAGCTACCGGGCAGTCAATATTTGCACAACAGGGTAAACCCCAGTAATTATGCGGTTCCCAAAAAATCTAAAGACAATTAAACACCCCCTATAATCACACCTAAAACGTCATTTGCCAATGGACAAGCCCGGCAAATGGCGTTTTAACAATTCAAGGCGTTCATAAACTGGACGCCTATTTTTTTATGTCAAGAAAGGAGCAAAAAAACATATGCAAGTAAGAAAATCATGGACAAGGACATTTGCCCTTATCCTTATGATTGCCCTGATGGTGGGTATGCTGCCTGTGACGCAAGCGCAGGCAGCGACGACGCACGGTACATTTTCCATGCAGGATTTGCCGTACAGCTATCAGTTTACCAGCAGTTACCCCGCGCCGTTCGGGAACATTACCCATGAGAGGACGTGGCACGCCTATTATGTCGACGAGAACGGATCAGGCAATATCCGGCAGACGTATTGTATTCAGTATGGTACGTCGGTTAGTACCGGCAGCAGCCTGACTTATGAGGAAAGCTACAGTTCATTATCGGCCACGCAAAAGACACTTTTGAACAAAGCTCTCATATTCGGCTACAGTGAAATGACGGGTACGAAGTATGGCGGTACATGGCAGACCGAAACGATGGCGACACAGGCCATGATCTGGATTATTGTAAACGGGCAATACGGCACAAGCTGGGAAAGCCGGATCGCGGATGTGATGTTGTCGGACAGCAGCAGCGCAAGGAATATCTACAATACCATGCGCAGCAACATGGAGGCGTTGGACACAATCCCCAGCTTTGCGGGAAGCAGCACGTCTACTGCGCCCGAACATGAACTCAAATATAACATGACGAACGGCAAGTATGAATTGACCTTGACGGATAGCAACAGCGTACTGAAATACTTTAACTTTAGCGCAAGCGGGGTCAGCTTTACCCGAAGCGGGAATAAGCTGACGATCTCCACGTCAAACGTATTAGAAAGCCTTGTCGTCCGCGCAAACAAGAATCTGCCCAAAGAAGAATATCCCACCCTGATGGACGGTTCGCCGGAATATTGGACGCACGGCACATGGCAAGACCTTGTATCCCTGAATGTAAGCGGTACGTTTACCGTCCCTGCCGTGATGAAATTAAGTACGGAACGGCTGGGAAATATAAAGCTTGTCAAAACGTCGGAGGACGGTATCGTGTCCGGCCTGAAATTCCGCATTACCGGGAACGGGCTTGATAAGACCGTCACCACCGGCAGCGACGGGACATTTTTGCTAGAAAAGCTTGTCGCGGGCAGTTACACCATTTCAGAGGTGGACACGCCCAATCGGTACGTCGTTCCCAAATCACAGACGGTTACGGTGCTTCCCGACAAGACAACGACGGTGAATTTCTCTAACATCTTAAAGAAATTCTATATCTACATCACCAAGACCGACGCGGAAACAGGCGGCGCGAAACGGAATGACACCGACGCGACGCTTTCGGGCGCGGTATATGAGATTTACGACGCAAAGGGCAATCTGGTGGAAACCGTCACCGCCGAGGGCAACGTCGCAAAAAGCAAGCTGCTTGTATTGGGAACCTACACCGTCAAAGAAAAAACACCGCCCGCAGGATACAACCTGAACCCCAATCCCGTTACCGTAACCGGCGATTTTGACGGGCAGACGGTGGAGATCGGACGCGCGGATACCGGCATACAGGATACCGTTATCAAAGGGCAGGTATCGCTTGTCAAATTTATAGACGCGCCCCTGACCGGCGACACGGAGGACGGCGGCAGCAAGACGCCGCTTGAAGATGTCATCTTTGTATTTACCTTAAAGTCCACGGGCTACGAAGCCTGCCGGGTCACGACAAACGCGGACGGCTATGCTATTACCCCGCTGTTACCCTATGGCGTGTACCGCGTGGAAGAATTACAGGGCGACAGTAACGATGGTTATCGGCTAGTAGAGCCGTTCGACGTGAATATTGATACGCAAAGCAAAATCTACCGGTATATCCTTGAAAACAAGGTATATGAAACCGACGTGAAAATCATCAAAACCGACGCGGAAACCGGCAGCACGATACCCCTTGCCGGTACGACATTTAAGATTAAAGACAGTACCGGGAATTGGGTAACGCAAGGCTATAACTACCCTACGCCCACCACGATAGATGAATTTCAGACCGCCGCAGACGGGACGCTGGTACTGCCGGAGCCTTTGCGGGCGGGCGATTACTGGCTATTTGAAGTTACCGCGCCCTACGGGTACACCGTAGCAACGGAGCCGGTTAAATTTATCGTGTCCAGTGACAACCAATCCGTACTTTTAGAGATTGTGGCTGAAAACCAACCGGTAAAGGGTACGGTTACGGTGGAAAAGCTGGGCGAATACCTGATCGGCTTTGAAGAAACCGAGCATGATACCTATGGCAATATCTATACCCCCATATACAAAGTACGGGGCGTACCCGGCACAGTCTATGACGTTGTAGCCGTGACGGACATTGTAACGCCGGACGGCACAATACGCGCCGAGGCCGGAAGCGTGGTGGCGACGCTCACCACCGGCAGCGACGGCAGAGCCACGTCACCGGAACTCTATTTGGGACAGTACCAGCTAATTGAAAGGTCCGTACCGGTAGGCTTTGTGCTGGACGACACCCCCATTCCCTTTGAACTGACCTATATAGATCAGGACACCGCCATTGTAACGGAAAACGAGTGGATACAGAACGAGCGTCAAAAGGCGGCGGTCACGTTCAATAAGGCCGCGGAAACCGTGGAAAACCAAAGCTATGACCCATACGGCGACATTACGTTTGGCCTGTATAACGCTGCGGAGTTTACAAACGGCAAGGGCGGCACGGTACTGGAAAAAGACAGTCTGCTGGAAATCGTCACGCTGGACGAAATCGGCGCGGGTATTATTCAAACCGACCTGCCGTTTGCGGATTACTACGTCAAGGAGCTGACGGCGGGCAGCGGATATTATCTCAATGAAAATGCCTATGCCTTTACGCTGGAACATACGGACACCGGTATACCCGTGGTGGAAATCGCCATAAACGACGATGAACCGATACCCAACGAGCTTATGCGCGGTTCTATCCGTATCACCAAGACCGCCGAGGACGGCAAGATTGAGGGTATTTCTTTCCGTATAACCGGAACGTCGGTAAATGGTACGCCCTATGAAAAGGAGTACGAAACGGATGAGGGCGGCATGATTGAAATTACCGGCCTGCCCATAGGCGAATACGAGGTAATGGAAATTGTAAATGAAAAGACGGTGGGATATATCCGGCAAGACAGCCAAACGGTGACGGTGGCTGCGGGCGACACAAGCGAAATCTCCTTTGAAAACCGGCTGATACGCGGCGGCGTGAAACTGATAAAAACCGACGCAGACGGCAACCGCTTAAACGGCGCGGTATTCGGTCTGTACCTAAACGGCGGCGAGCTGCTGCAAGAGTTTACCGTTATGGAAAACGGTGGATATACCATAGACAATTTATTGTATGGCAGCTACTATCTGCTGGAACACAGTGCGCCGCAAGGTTACGAGCTTTCAGACGCGCCATACCCTTTCACGATCTCCACGCATGGGGAAACGGTAGAAATTACGGCGGTCAATGAGAAAACGGAAACCCCTGTGCAGCCAACCCCAGCCAATTCAGGTAAAGGCGATAGCCCCAAGACCGGGGACGATAGTAATATACTATTCCCTGTCCTGCTGCTCATAGCGGCTGGCGCGGGGATTGCCGCTGCCATGTGGAAGCGCAGAAAGGGCAAGAAGAAATAGCACCGTGAGGGCGTTCAGAAATGGACGCCTCTTTCTTTTGAGGGGAGGTATAGAGCTATTATGGCAGTATTCCGTGTAGAAAAGAACAAAGGGTACACGGTCATGTCGAACTACCACTTGAACGACAAGACCATTACGCTCAAGGCAAAAGGGCTGTTATCCCAAATGCTGTCCCTGCCGGAAAGCTGGGATTACACCCTAAAAGGGCTGGCATATATCAACAAGGAAAGCGTGGATGCGATCCGAACGGCGGTACTGGAACTGGAACAGCGCGGCTATATCGTCCGTCAGCAAGGCCGCGCTGCCGGGGGCGGTTTTTCCAATATAGAATATACGATTTACGAGCAACCACAGGAAAAACCAACGCTATTACAAGAAGAATCACCGTTACCCCCACCCCACCGGACAAGTCTGGCGGGGACCCCGTTATTGGAAAATCCAATCACGGCTGAACCGATATTGGAAAAACCGATATTGGAAAATCCGATACCGGAAAAACCGTTATCGGGAAATCCAACGCAATTAAATACTAAAGAAGAAAATACTGATTTATCAAATATCCAAAAATTAAATATGGATTTATCAAGTACGGATCAATCAATCTATCCATCAAAAAACAGCGGGCGTTACAATAGCCGGGGCAATGATGATGGAAGGATGGAAGCGATAGATGTGTACCGGGAGATGATACATGACAATTTGGATTATGAGATTTTGTGTGAACGCTACGGCAGGGAGCGCATGGACGAGATCGTAAGCCTGATACTGGACACCGTATGCAGCGAAAAGAAGTATATCCGTATTGGCGGCGAGAACAAGCCCGCCGAGGTAGTCAAGAGCGTACTGTTAAAGCTCAATTCCCTGCACATCGAGTATGTGTTTGAGTGTTTGGAGAAAAACACCACCAAGGTACGCAATATCCGAGGCTATCTTTTGACCGCGCTGTACAACGCGCAATTCACGATAGACCACTACTATCAGGCAGAGGTAAAGCATGACCTGTATGGCGGCAACGATATTATTTGAAACGGAGGATTGTTATTTTGAACAAGGAGGGATAACTTGCACGAAGAAATCAGCGAAAAAATAATCGGCATCTCTTTCAGGGCTAGTAAGGCAATCGCCGCGGAGTTTGCCAAAGCCCTGAAAAAAGCGTTGAGCGAATTGGAAACCGGCCTGAATAAAGGGCTGGAAAAACGAAACTCTTTCGGGAAAACCAGCATGAAAGAGTTAATGGAACAGTCAGGCGGCAATGTGTCCAATATTGAGATCACGGACAAGAACATCGGCAGCTTTGATCCTGTTGCCCGTAAATACGGGCTGAAATACAGCCTGAAAAAAGCGGAAAAAGGACGGTATTATGTCTTTTTCAAGGGTTCCAGCGTGGACGCAATGACCGCGGCATTCAGGGAATTTACCCAAAAGCAGGAGCGCAAAGCGTCCCGCCCGTCTGTGCGCGGAGAACTGAAAAAGCTAACCGAACAGGTCAAGAACATGGCAAAAACAAAGACAAAATACAAAGACCGGGGGCAGGAACTATGAAAATATCCCCGGAGATGAAAAAGCGTTTACTATTTGCCATTCCCCTCATTATCCTGTTTTATTTTACCGGCAAGCTGGCCGCGCTTTTCCGGCTGGCCGCAGGCGCAGGCGTCTATAAGCTGACAAACGCGCTGGCAAACCTGCCCCGTATGCTGGATAACCCCCTCCCCAGCCTGCACCCGTATGATCTGTTATTCGCGCTTGCTTGCACGGGCGCGGTATTGGGAATTGTCTATGCCAGAGGGAGAAAATCAAAGAAATTCCGGCAGGACGTGGAATACGGCTCTGCCCGCTGGGGAACGGCAGCGGACATCAAGCCATACATGGACAAAGACCCGTGGCAAAACGTCATACTGACGCAGACCGAAGGGCTGATGATGGGAAGCCGCCCGAAAAACCCCAAGCACGCGAGAAACAAAAATGTGCTTGTGATCGGCGGCAGCGGCAGCGGCAAAACAAGGTTTTGGCTGAAACCCAACCTCATGCAGCTCCACAGCTCCTATGTCGTGACCGATCCCAAGGGAACGGTTTTAGTCGAGTGTGGGACGCTGCTGCAAAAGGCCAAGTACCGGATCAAGGTGCTGAACACCATTAACTTTAAAAAAAGTATGCACTACAATCCCTTTGCCTACCTTAAAACGGACAAGGATATTCTAAAGCTGGTAAACACGTTAATCCTGAACACAAAGGGCGAAGGCGATAAATCGTCGGAGGACTTTTGGATCAAGGCCGAACGGCTGCTGTACACGGCCTATATCGCCTACATTCACTACGAAGCGCCGGAGGAAGAACGCAACTTTATTACCCTGCTGGAGATGATAAACGCCAGCGAAACGCGGGAGGATGACGAGACGTATAAAAATCCCGTTGACCTGCTCTTTGACCGTCTGGAGGAACAACAGCCGGAGCATTTTGCCGTGCGGCAGTATAAAAAATATAAATTGGCGGCGGGCAAGACGGCGAAATCCATTCTGATAAGCTGCGGCGCAAGGCTGGCGGCGTTCGATATTGCCGAGCTGCGGGAAATCATGTCCTATGACGAAATGGAGCTGGACACATTGGGCGATACGAAAACCGCCCTGTTTATCATTTTAAGCGACACGGACAGCACATTTAGTTTTCTGGCGGCGCTGATGTTCAGCCAGTTATTCAATTTGCTGTGCGACAAAGCCGACGATCACTACGGCGGCAGGCTGCCGGTGCATGTAAGGTGTCTGATCGACGAGGCGGCCAACATCGGCCAAATCCCGCAGTTGGAAAAACTGTGCGCGACGGTGCGCTCACGGGAAATCAGCATCTGCCTTGTGCTACAGGCGCAGAGCCAGTTAAAAGCCATCTACCGTGATAACGCGGAAACCATTATCGGCAACATGGACAGCACCCTGTTTTTAGGCGGGCGAGAAAGCACGACATTGAAGGAGCTGAATACCGTCTTAGGCAAGGAAACCATCATGCTGTACAACCAATCGGAAAACCGGGGCCGGGAACGCTCTTTCGGCACGAACTACCAGAAGTTAGGCAAAGACCTGATGAGCCAGGACGAGCTGGCCGTCATGGACGGAAGCAAGTGTATTTTACAGGTGCGCGGCGTCCGTCCCTTTTACTCGGACAAATACGATATTACGAAACACCCGTATTACAAGTACCTGTCCGATTACGACAAACGCAACACATTTGATATTCAAAAATATCTGAGTACGCTGAGTACGCGGCTGAAAGTAAAGCCGGACGCGGTACTCGACCTGTACGAAGCGGAATGACCGCTTCTTTTTTAATTCCAACAAAAACCAAATTTACGAAACGGAGGAAATATTTATGACATTTTTCACTGAAGCAGTCAAGGTACTGCAAACCCTTGTCATTGCGCTGGGCGCTGGGCTTGCCATATGGGGAGTTGTTAATTTACTCGAAGGGTACGGCAACGACAACCCCGCAGCCAAATCGCAGGGGATCAAACAGCTTATGGCGGGCGGCGGCGTTATCGTCATAGGCGTTACACTCGTTCCCCTGCTGTCCGGCCTGTTTTAATCCATGGGATGGCTATTAGAACAAATTGTTGAAGCAATCAAGGGGTTTTTGATTGACATTATCAAAACCAACTTAACGGGTATGTTCAACGACGTAAACAACAAAGTCGGCACGATAGCCGGGGATGTGGGGCAGACGCCCGCGGGATGGAACGGGGACATTTTCAACATGATCCGTAACATTTCCGATACGGTCATTGTCCCCATCGCGGGCATGATTATCACATTCGTGCTGGTCTATGAACTAATTACAATGGTGCTGGATAAAAACAACATGGCCGACATCGACACGTTTTCGTTCTTCAAATTCTTTTTCAAGGCCGCCGTCGCTATCATTTTGGTGTCCAACACGTTCACGATTGTTTCAGGCATCTTTGACGTGGGGCAATCGGTGGTGAACGCCAGCGCAAGGGTCATTGGCAGCAATACCTATATCGACATTGCCGCCGTGCTTGACAGTATGCAGGCGGGGCTTGAGGCGATGGGCGTAGGCGAACTGCTGGGGCTTGTCCTTGAAACCTATATCGTCAGCCTGTGTATGACCGCGATCACCGTATGTATCACCATCATCATCTACGGGCGCATGATCGAGATTTATTTGTATACCAGCCTTGCCCCGATCCCCTTTGCCACGTTTACCAACCGCGAATGGGGGCAGACGGGCAACAACTATTTGCGGGGGCTGTTAGCCCTTGCGTTCCAAGGGCTGTTAATCATGGTCTGCGTCGGCATTTACGCGGTGTTAGTCAACACGCTGACAATTACGGACGACATACACGCAAGTATCTGGATGGTAGCCGCCTATACAGTCTTGCTATGCTTCACCCTGTTTAAGACCGGGAGCTTATCGAAACAAATTTTTAACTCGCATTAGAGGAAAGGAGCAGCCAATATATAACATCATTTATGCAGACCCACCGTGGAATTACAAAGTATGGAGCAAAAAAGGAAAAGGCCGAAGCGCAGAAAATCATTATCCAACCATGAACACGGAAAATATATGCGCCCTGCCCGTAGCGGAAATAGCCGCGAAGGACTGTATTTTGTTCCTGTGGGCGACGTTCCCCAACCTGCCGGAAGCCTTTGAGGTAATCAAGGCGTGGGGATTTACTTATAAGACAGTCGCCTTTGTTTGGGTAAAGCGGAATAAGAAATCTCTAAGCTGGTTTTGGGGATTAGGCTACTGGACACGCGCAAACGCTGAAATTTGTTTACTTGCCACAAAAGGCAAGCCGCAGCGTTACAGCCGCAAAGTACACCAGATTATAGATACCCCCATTCAGGAACACAGTAAAAAACCGCCCGAAGCGCGGGACAAAATCATAGAGCTGGCGGGCGATCTGCCGCGCATTGAACTGTTTGCGCGGATAAAGACGCCCGGCTGGGACGTTTGGGGCAATGAGGTAAACAGCGACATTGCCCTGCTTTAAGGAGAAATTTCTATGGATATATCAAAAGAAACACGCCGCGAGAGTTATCACGCGGTATTAGGCAGCGTCGCCGCACGGCAGGACGATATACTGAAAATCCTGCGTGAACAAGGCGACATGACCGCGCAGGAGGTAGCAACTGAGCTGCACCGGCGCGGGATTACCCCCACGGATGAACGCAACTTTGCCGCACCCCGCCTGACAGAACTCAAAGAAGCCGGTAAGGTGCGGGCGGTTGGCAAGAAACCATGTACCAAGACAGGCCGGAATGTCACCGTCTGGTCTGCCGGAAAGGAGTAGGTTATGCCCTATGTACAGATACCCAAAGACTTAACCAAAGTCAAAACAAAGGTGCTTTTCAATTTAACCAAGCGGCAGCTTGTATGCTTTGCTGGCGCGGCTGTAACCGGCGTTCCGTTTTATCTTCTGACAAAGGACTATCTCGGTACGTCGGGCGCGGCGCTGGGCATGGTGGCGCTTATGCTGCCATGTTTTTTCCTGGCTATGTATGAGCGTGACGGCCAGACGCTGGAAAAGGTACTGAAAAACTACATACAATCGCGTTTCATACGCAAGCGCACCCGCCCGTATCAAACGCAGAATTTCTACAGCTACCTGCAAGAGCAGGTCAATATCAAAAAGGAGGTAACAGCGATTGCCAAAGCAGACGCCGCAACAGGCAAAACGAGAAAAACAGCGAAAAGAGCTGGCAGCGCGCGCACGGGCAAATAAGGCCGCGCGCAGCGCACTCAAAGGCTCTCCCGATAAACCGCTTTCTAAAAGCGATAAGAACCGGATTGTAAATGTTATGAAAAGGGGTAAAAATGACCGGAAAAATCCCCATACAGCGCAGGAAACCATTCCCTACAGGCAAATGTACCGGGACGGCGTTTGCCGCGTCACAGACCGGCTTTTCACAAAATGCCTTGAATTTTACGACATCAACTATCAATTAGCCATGAACGAGGATAAGACGGCTATCTTTGAGAACTATTGTGATTTCTTGAATTACTTTGACAGCTCCACCCCGTTCCAATTATCCTTTATCAACCAGAGCGTGGATATGGCAACCTACCAGCAAAACATTGAGATACCACCGCGGGACGACGCCTTTAACGATGTGCGCGAGGAATACGCCGCCATGCTCAAAGAACAGCTTTCCAAGGGTAACAACGGCCTTGTCAAGCGCAAGTTTATCACGTTCGGCATAGAGGCAGACAGCTTGAAAGTCGCAAAGCAAAGGCTGGAACGAATCGAGAGCGACGTGATAAACAATTTCAAAGTGTTGGGCGTTCGGACAAAAACACTCTCAGGCTATGACCGTTTGGAACTCCTGCACCATACATTCCACGCGGACAGCAAGGAACCGTTTCTGTTCAACTGGGATTTGATTCATCAGACCGGGTTATCCACTAAGGATTTTATCGCCCCGACCAGCTTTGATTTTAGGGATACACGGACATTTGCTATGGGGCGCAAGGCGGGCGCGGTATCGCACTTGCAGATTTTAGCGCCGGAGTTGTCCGACAGGCTGTTAGCTGAATTTCTGGACATGGACAGCGACGTAATACTCAACCTGCATATCAAGTCGATAGACCAAAGCGAAGCCATCAAAATGGTAAAACGGAAAATCACCGACCTTGACGGCATGAAGATCGACAGCCAGAAAAAGGCGTCCCGGCAGGGCTATGACTACGATCTCATGCCCACCGACCTTGTGACCTATTCCGGCGAAGCCAAACGGCTGTTGGAAGGTCTGCAAAACCAGAATGAGCGTATGTTTTTGGTGACTGTCCTTGTCACCAATCTTGCGGACAACAAACAAAAGCTGGGAAACAACGTCTTTCAGGCGTCGGGAATTGCGCAGAAATATAACTGCTCCCTGCGCCGCCTTGACTTCCAGCAGGAAGCCGGGTTAATGAGTTCCTTACCTTTGGGATTAAACCAAATACCCATTGAACGGGGGCTTACCACAAGCGGCGTCGCTGTGTTCGTCCCCTTCACCAGCCAAGAGATACAAATGAACGGCGAGGCATTGTACTATGGCCTGAACGCATTGAGCAATAACATAATAATGGCAGACCGCAAGCAGCTAAAGACGCCCAACGGCCTTATCTTAGGTACGCCGGGCAGCGGAAAATCCTTTAGCGCGAAAAGGGAGATAACCAATGCGTTCCTTATAACCAACGACAGTATCTTGATATGCGACCCGGAATCGGAATATTCGGCGCTTGTGCTGAAGCTGGGCGGTCAGGTTATCAAAATCAGCCCGGTAAGCAAGCAGTACATCAATCCGCTGGACATTAACCTCAATTATTCCGAGGACGATAACCCCGTCACCCTGAAAAGTGACTTTGTACTGTCCTTCTGCGAGCTTGTCATGGGCGGCAGGGACGGTCTGGAACCGATTGAACGGACGCTGATAGACCGCTGTGTGCGCCTGATTTACCAGCCCTACATTGCCGACCCGCGCCCGGAGAACATCCCAATTTTAGAGGATTTGTACAACGCGCTGCGCGATCAGCCGGAAACGGAAGCGCAGCGGATCGCCACCGCGCTGGAAATCTACGTCACCGGCAGCCTTAACGTATTTAACCACCACACCAATATCGACCTTAATAACCGGCTGGTCTGTTTCGACATCCGGGAGCTGGGAAAAAGCTTGCGTAAAATCGCCATGCTGATTATTCAGGATCAGGTATGGAACCGCGTTACCGTCAACCGCTTTTATGAGGGTGGGAAATCCACACGGTACTACTGCGACGAATTTCACCTTCTTTTCAAGGAGCAGCAGACGGCCAGCTACAGCGCGGAAATCTGGAAGCGGTTCAGGAAATGGTCGGGGATACCCACGGGGATTACCCAAAATGTGAAGGAGCTGCTTCTTTCGCCGGAGATTGAAAATATCTTTGACAATTCGGATTTTGTGTATTTGCTCAACCAAGCGCCCGGCGATAAATTACTGCTGGCAAACAGGCTGAACCTCTCACCGACGCAGCTATCGTACATCAGCAACGCGGGCGAAGGCGAAGGGTTATTGTATTTCGACGGCGTGATTATCCCATTTATCGACAAATTCCCGCGCGACACACTTCTGTATTCGGTACTAACGACCAAGCCATCCGAGGTTAATACGGCATGAGCAAAGACGAACGCGGGGAGTTAAAAACAAAAGCTAAAACCGTCGTTAAAATGAGCCGGGACGGTCTGGTAGAGGAAAACCTTGCGACAGGCGGCATAAAAAACGTCAGCCGCAAGGAGAAGGACACAGGATTTTCCGCGCCTCCGGCTGAACAACGTCCCGCACCTGACGATCCGCCCGGCAGGAAACAAAACCCGAATATCCCCCTTGAAGCTGAAGCGCCGCCTGAACAGGACGGCGTTTCTTCTTCCCCTGTGAAATATGAACGGGAATCCAAATTGCGCCACGCGGAAAATAAGGCGGATAAGATTGAAAATAAGCTGGATAAGACCCGTAAAAAACAGGCGCACAAGAAGAAACTGAAATCCAAGCTGATCTATGACGAGCAGGCAGGCAAAGCAAAGCGCAAGCTGTACTTTGAGGATGAACCGGTAGTACCCAAGGAACGCCTGATAACAAAGGGCGCGAAAAAGGCGGGCGCGGCCTTATCCCTGCAAGCCCATAAAAAAATCCATCAGGTTGAGAAAGAAAACGCGGGCGTCGAGGCGGCGCATAAGTCGGAGCTTGCAGCGGAGGGCGCGGCGCGTGGGATCTCCCATTCCCGCAAAAGCCGCGCCCGGAAATTACAAAGACGAACGGCCAAGCTGGAAAAACGTGCGGTCAAAGCGCGGGCGAACCTCTCCTATGAAAAGGCGTTAAAGAACAATCCGGCGCTTCGTAAGCAAAACGCCGTCAAGAAGCTGTGGAACAAGCGGAAAATCCAAAAGGACTATATCAAAAAAGCGCGGAAACGGGCGAAAAAAGAAGCGCAGCGGACAGCGAAGGCCGCAACAAAAATCATTACTTTCCCGGCGCGCCACCCGGCAGCCACGGCGATTCTCATTATCGTGATACTTCTTGTTTTCCTGTTTATGTCCCTGCTGGGCGCGGGTACGAGCATGATGGGGCAAGGCGGCCTGACGATGATTGGCAGTACCTATGTCGCCAGCGACGGGGCGATCAACCAAGCGGAACTGTATTATACGGGGCTGGAAACCGACCTGTATTACCGGGCGTATGCCCTTGAAAGCCAGAATCCGGGCTATGACGAATACCGCTATAACATCGGTGAGATCAGCCATGACCCCTATGTGCTGATGGCTTACCTGAACGCCAAGTACCATGACTTTACGTTTGAGGAAATCAAGTCGGAGCTGGATGCCCTGTTTGCCGAGCAGTACACCCTATGGACGGAAGCGACCACCGAAACCCGCACGGAAACCAAGACCATACAAGTGGGCGAGAGTTTAGGAACTGTGGTAACGTCCGGTTACTGTAACTGTTCCATTTGTTGCGGACAATGGGCGGGCGGACCCACGGCCAGCGGCGCTATGCCGAGAGCAAACCATACCATCGCGGTGGACGCCAGTAACCCCTCCGTACCTATGGGTACGAAAATCGTGATGGGCGGTGTGGAATATACCGTCGAGGACACCGGCAATTTCGCCCGCTACGGCGTGGACTTTGACATCTATTTTGACAGCCATGCCGAAGCTCTGGCATGGGGACATAGAAATTTGACCGCTTATCTTGCCGAGGGCAACGTCAATTCGGTTACAGTCACCAAAGAGGTGACGGTCAAGGTGTTCCATATCAACGTGTCGGCCAAGCTGTTACCCAATCTCCTGTTACCCAAGATGGACGAGGAACAGTATCAGATGTATTCCCTGTACATGACAAGCAAGGGCAACCGCTTCTACTTCTCACCCCCGTTTGACTTTAACTGGACGTACTACGTTTCAAGCGGATACGGATGGCGCGTACACCCCATATCCGGGGAAAAGAACTTACATGAAGCGGTGGACATTGCCGCACCAAGCGGTACGCCCATAAAAGCGGTACAGCACGGGAAAGTAACATACGCCGGAGTAAACGGCGGGTATGGAAACTGCGTCATTATTGAGGACGACGAGGGCTTAAAATCCCTGTACGCGCATTTGAGCAGCATATCGGTACGAAACGGACAGGCAATCACACGGGGCGACGAAGTAGGTAAAGTGGGCAGCACGGGCAACAGCACCGGCCCCCATCTGCATTTAGAGGTCTACAAGAACGGGAAAACCTTAAACCCCATGTATTTTGTCGATCCCGGAAACGGGTACATGGGCGGCAACACCGGCTATCCCGGCGAAGCTTACGACGACGAGACATTCCAGCGGTTGATGGCCGAGGCCACAAAGTACATTGGCTACCCCTATGTTTGGGGCGGCAGCACCCCGCAAACGTCCTTTGATTGCAGCGGTTTTGTGTGCTGGTCTTATACGCAATCGGGCGTATACAACCTGGGGCGCACCAACGCGCAGGGTATTTACAACAAGTGTGTCATTGTGACAGACCCCAAGCCCGGCGATTTGATGTTTTTCCACTCTACCTATTCCACTTCCAACTTAGTGACGCATGTAGCTATTTATGTTGGAAACGGGCAAATGCTGCACGCGGGGAAACCCATCGGCTATGCAAATATGAACACCAATTACTGGCAAAGCCATTTCCTGTGTTTCGGCAGACTTCAATAAAAATTTAAGGAGGAACCTATGACAAAGTTAGAGCGCATTGACGCGGATATTCAAAAAGCAAAGACAAAAGTATTGGAATTTCAAAGCAAGGTTAAGGAGTTAGAGCAGCAAAAGACTGTGGAAGAAAACGCGCTGATCGTCCAGATGGTACGCAAGGTGAAACTGACACCTGACGAGCTGGAACGGTTTTTACAGCGGCACAAGCATACCCTGACCAATCCAACCAAGACCCCGCCCGTGATGGCGGCCACTTATAACGAAAGAAAGGAACAAATAAATGAAGATACAAGCGAAGCGTAAACCCTTTATCCTATGCGCCGTGTTCGCGGCATTGATGATACTTTCCCTGTTTGTAAGCCCGGTAATGGCTTATGCGGACGCGCCCAGCGAATCCGAACAGGAGGCGGTAATAGACCGAAGCGACAGCGCGGACGAGGAAACCGAAACCTCTATCCTGACGCCAAACAGCGCGACGCCGCCCAGCTCCGCAACCGGCACGACCACTACCGAAGCGCAGGACGGCACAGGCAGCATCACCGATAGCAGCACACAAACGGATGTTAATACCGGCAAGCAGTTTGTTACGGTACAAACCAAGTCCGGCAAGATTTTCTATTTGATTATCGACCACGATAAAAGCACCGACAACGTATTTTTGCTCACCGAGGTAACGGAAAACGACCTCTTGAATTTCGTCGAGGGCGACGGCACGAACGACGGCACAGCCGCCGCAAACAACACGGCTGGCGGCAACAATACGGAAACACAGAATGGCATCGGCCAGCAGGAACCGGATGATACGGATACCACACAGCCCGCAACCACCCCGGAACCTGAAACGTCGGGCAGCTCCGGCCTGATACTCGCCGTGATTCTTGTGATCGGCATAGGCGGCGCGGCTTTCTACTTTTTTAAGGTAAAAAAGAGAAAAAGCGATCCGTTAGGCAGCGCGGATGATTTCGATTTAGATGATGAAGAATACACAGACGATCTGGACGAACCGGCAAATGAGGACGACGCGGACACAGAACAGGAGGATGAGGGCGAATGAGACTTGTAATCACAGAAAAACCAAGCGTCGCCATGTCCATAGCGGGCGTGATCGGCGCAGGCCAAAAACAGGATGGATATTATCAAGGAAACGATTATCTTGTGTCATGGTGCGTCGGCCATCTTGTGGAACCGGCAAACGCCGACGCTTACGACGAACGGTATAAAAAGTGGGAATATACCGACCTGCCCATCATACCGGAGAAGTGGCGTTATGAAGTGACGCGGGACAAGCAAAAACAATTCAAGGTATTAAAAGAGCTTATGAACCGCCCGGACGTGGACACCCTTATCTGCGCCACCGACGCGGGGCGCGAGGGTGAACTCATTTTCCGGCTGGTGTACCATAAGGCCGGATGTCAAAAACCGTTTGAACGGTTATGGATTTCCTCTATGGAGGACAGCGCGATCAAGGACGGTTTTGACAGCCTGAAACCCGGCGCGGAATACGACAATCTGTATGCTTCCGCGCTATGCCGGTCACAGGCGGACTGGCTGGTGGGCATCAACGCGACGCGGCTTTTCTCCGTGCTGTACGGTGCGTCGCTCTCCGTGGGGCGCGTACAAAGCCCAACGCTGGCTATGCTGACCGAACGCGACGCGCAGATACGGGATTTCAAAAAAGAAAAATACTACCACGTCCATATCAACCCCGCTGGCGCGGACGCCACCGGGGAAAAAATCAAGGTGAAAACCGAAGCCGAAGCGATACAAGCGGCCTGCGATCAACAGCAGGCCGTTTTGCTTTCCCTGACGACAGAGCAAAAGACAGTAAATCCACCCAAGCTCTACGACCTTACCACCCTGCAAAGGGACGCCAACCGTATCTACGGCTACACAGCACAGCAGACGCTTGATCTGGCACAGGCATTGTACGAGAAAAAGTTACTCACCTACCCGCGCACAGACAGCCGCTTTTTGACTTCCGATATGCTACAGACCATTCCCGTGATTGTCAATCAGGCGGCGCTTCTCGTTGGCTTTATCCGTGGCAACGTCGGTATACCGATTGACTATATCGGGCAAGTGATAAACGATTCCAAGGTCAGCGACCATCACGCCATCATACCCACCCTGACGATAAGTGATTATGACGCTTCCACCCTGCCTGAAACCGAGCGCAACATACTCCATCTTGTCGCCACCCGGCTGGTATGTGCCATCCATGAAAAACACGTTTTTGAAGCGGTCACGGCGGTATTCGAGTGCAGCGGCCACAGCTTCACGGCGAAGGGGAAAACCATCACTACCGAGGGCTGGAAAGCGGTTGACCGGCTTTTCCGTAATTCGCTGAAGCTGAAAGCAAAAAAAGAGGACGAGGAAAAGACCCTGCCAGAACTAACCGAAGGACAGACCTTTGACGGCGTGGACGCTGCCATCACCGAGCATACCACTACCCCGCCCAAGCCTTACACCGAAGATACCCTATTGTCCGCTATGGAACGCGCGGGCAGCGAGGACATGGACGAGGACGCCGAAAGACAAGGCTTAGGGACGCCCGCCACCCGTGCCGGTGTCATTGAAAAGCTGGTACACAGGGGCTTTGTGGAACGCAGGAAAAAACAGTTGATCCCCACCGAGAAGGGTATCAACCTGATCCGGGCGTTACCGAAAAACCTCACATCTCCCAAGCTGACCGCCGAATGGGAAAACGCCCTGACTGAAATTGCAAAGGGCGGTTATGCCGCGCCGGAATTTATGGCGGGGATCGCGGAGCTGACCTGGACATTGGTACGGGAGAACACCGCCGCGCGGGAGGATTTGAAACCGCTGTTTGAACATAAAAAGCAGGCCGTGGGCGTTTGCCCCCGGTGCGGGGAAAGTATATTTGAGGGCAAAAAGAATTTCTATTGCAGTAACCGGGATTGCAGTTTTTCCATGTGGAAGAATGACCGGTTTTTCACCGATAAGAAAAAGACGCTGACGCCGGAGCTGGCGGCGCGGCTCTTAAAGGACGGCAAGGTCCCGGTCAAGGGGCTGCACTCCGCGAAAACCGGCAAGAAGTATGACGCCGTTGTTGTGTTGGCCGACACCGGCGACAAGTACGTTAATTTCAAACTGGAATTTTCACAGAAAAAGGAAGATTAAATATGGCAGAGTCATTGAAAAAACGGCTGGACGCCGCGAAAGAACAAATGAAGGAACCGAAAATCAAAGGACACGCGATAGACGGTTTAGAGCGTTTTATGGAAGATACCCGGCACATGCTTGTGTTTGACGTTCTTATGTGGGAATGCCCCATAGGTGACAACGGGGATCGTATGCGGCTGTTCCTGACCGACGAGGGCTATCTGGAAGCATTGGAATCCCAAAAGCGCGGAGAAATGAAAATTATACGGCACGCCAAGATCATAAACGGTTCTATTTACTACGACATGCAGGAAAAAGTCTTTGAATAAGCGGTAATACAAGGCTTTTCCCCTTTTTATGAAATTACCATTTGTGGAGTAGCAAGCATAGGAAGCGGGTACTCACGTCCCGCCTTCCGTCTTTTGCCGCCCTTCCCCCCTAACAGGGATAAGGCGGCAAAATTGCTTGATGGGGAAACCCCATACCCCCTGCCAAAAGAAAGGAGCTGATGCATATTGGCAGAACAGAAAAACAATCGTGAACAGCAGTTAAGGGAATATACCGAACGCTTAGAGCAAGGTATACAAGATATTTTTGAAAGCGGCAGATATGCGGATTACCTGACAACATTATCCCGCTTTCACAGCTACAGCGCACGAAACACCGTGTTAATTCACATGCAAAACCCAAACGCGACTCGTGTTGCCGGATTTAGTGCGTGGAAGAAAAATTTTAGTCGTAATGTAATGAAGGGTGAAAAAGGTATTAAGATTTTTGCCCCTGCCCCCTTTACCATCACAAAAGAGATGGAAAAAATCGACCTGGACACACAGTTGCCGGTACTGGACGAGAACGGCAATCCGGTTATGGAGGAAGTCAAAACCACCATACCGGCCTTTAAGGTGGTATCCGTGTTCGACGTATCACAGACGGACGGAAAGCCCCTGCCGGTATTGGCTGAAAACATCGAGGGCGACGTAGCGCAATATGACCTGTTCCGGCAGGCGTTGGAACAGTCCACGGCCTATTCCGTTTCCTATGAGCCGATGGCTGATGATACGGATGGAATCGCCAATGCGGAAACAAAACATATCCGTATCAGAGAGGGCATGAGCGAGGTACAGACCGTTTCCGCATTGGTGCATGAAATGAGCCACGCCGAGCTGCACAACGCGGAAATTCCCGAAGGAGAAACCTATGCGGAACGGGCGGCGCGGCGCAACCGTGAGGAAGTTGAAGCGGAAAGCATTTCCTTTGTCGTATGTCAGCATTTCGGGATTGAAACCGACGCTAACAGCTTTGGGTATATTGTGAATTGGAGCAGCGACAAGGAGCTTGCCGAACTGAAAGCGTCCCTTGATACGATTAAAAAAACCGCAAGTAAAATGATAGATACAATTGACGCCCGGTTTAGCGAGATTAAGCAGGAACACGGCATAGAGCAGACGGTGATTGAAGCCGAGGCCGTGCGGGTAATACCGAGCCAACAGTCTGCTACTGCCTTTGCTGCGGATTATTATAACTACATGACGGCCTACAATGAAGCAAACGGTCTGCCGCCCTTTGGCCCGGAAACCGCTATTGCGGATATAGCCGGGAATATTATTGACGGCAATGGGATTGAGGATATACGGGACACCATTCAAAACACATTAGTTAAATTTGACGAATTAGGCATTGAGGACGAGGACGAGGCGGTAACGGCGGCCGAGGGTATGAATAAAGACGCTGAAACCCTGCTGCGGCGCTTACACGGCTTTGAAAAAATAGAGTACATCATGCCGGAACAAGCCGCGCCCACCGCGCCTGATTTGGAGGAAAATAATAATCCGCAAAATGAAGCGGCGTCCGCGAAGCCCACGGATTTACAGCAAAAGGGACTTGAAATAGCCCGGAGATATGAAAAGCTGCCTTTGCAGGACAGAATCAACATTATCGCGGAAACATTCGGCTGCAAAACTGCCAGTATAAGAACTACCCCATGCACCGGCAAATGGCGCGGAACCAGCGATATTCACCTTGACCTTGACAACGGTTCATCTTTGTTTATCGGCAATGACAGGACGCCACAGGCCAAAACCGCCAGAGTGCAAAACGAGTGTGTCAATGGCACTTTGGCGAATTATAACCCGGAAATTGTGAGCGAAACCAAAGCGCGGGCAATGGCTATTTTACCCAAGCGTGAAGCGGCGGACAATGCGATTGCGGCAGAAAGAGGATTAAAACCTTATACATTCCTTAATGTTGAGCTTAACGACGGTTCTATTGAAAAATCAGGCGGTTATATGGGCTGGTATTATGTGACGCTTGCTGTTGACGGCAAAATCTTTGCCTTTACTGAAACCGGGCTTAATTCTGATATATCCGGTGGTAGGTTAAGTGAAAATCCCACAAGACCAAACTATTTTGTGGCGGGCGCATTAAAGGAAACTGACGTTGATTTTGTTTTTAACAACGTAGGCCATTCATCTACAAGGGAGTTGTACACGCAACATTTGAGTGATGAAATCCGTGGACGCGCTGAAACAAGATTGAAAGAACGGCTTGCGGCTAATCTTCCCGATATACAAAGCAACACGCCGGAGCAGGGCACACCGGAAAAACTGGCGCAAGATTTGACCGAACAATTACCCGATCCCGGTATCGGCCTGTCCGAACGGGATTTATACGGTTATACCAGCCCCGATATGCTGCCCTTGCTCAAAGAACGTGCGCTGGAATTGTACGACGAGGATCATACCATATACCTGTTGAACAGCGACGGCACGGAGCTGATGGCATTAAGCCAAACAGAGATTAGGCAACATCCTGGTATTTTCGGCATTGAGGCCGACGAATGGCAGGCGGCGTTAGAGTACCGGAAAGCACAGGCGGCGGTTAAGGACGGCGAAGCGGCACAGGAAACCGAGTTGTTACGCGACGCGGGTGATCGCTACGGTATTTACCAGATTGAAGATATACGGAACACAAAATATGCGTACCGTCCATTTGAGCAAGCCGGAACAGATTTTAATCGCACTGACTACAAGCTGATGTACACCGCCCAGCTTGACCCTAACACAACCCTTGAAAACCTGTTTACATTACATAATAGGGATAACCGCCCGGGTGGTGACAAAATGCGCTCCATGTCCTTGAGCGACATTGTTGTGATGAAACGCGACGGACAAGTATCCGCACACTATGTAGACACATCCGGTTTTCAACCTGTGCCGCAGTTTTTGGAAAGCCATATCAAGACGGCTGAAATGAGTACCGAGCAGAATTATAACATGATAGACGGTATTCCCAACAACACCGCGCCGGAGTTGGTAGAAATTCATTCAGCCGTACATAGCAATTATGAGGGCATGACCGCCTTAATCAGCGCGAATGATAACGCTGTCTATTTAGGCAGAAGTGAAAATTACGACAACAACGGACATTATGATAATTCCGACCATTCCCTGACCTTTATTACACACAACCCTATTGTGTTCCCGCTCTTATATGGCGAAGGCTTTATAATGTCACAGGATAAGATGCTCAAAGAGGGTGCGTTTTCCATAGATACCTATGAAGAATGGGCTGCCTTGCAAGCTGGCGTACTGGCGCAGTTTACACCTGCGCGTGAAATCCTGTTTGATGGGCAACCTTTCAAAGCTCCTGATCATGCCCCCACTGTAGCCGAACTGGAAGCCGATGTTAAGGCCGGTGAAAGTATATCCCTGCTTGACCTTGCCAACGCGGTAAAGAATGAGCGAAAGACGGAAATGCAGGGTAAAAAGCCGTCCGTGCTGGGACAGCTTAAACAAGGAAAAAAAGAAGTGGCACAGAACAAGGAAAAGCAAAAAAACGCACCAAAACGCGACAACGGACTGGAGGTATGACGCATGGAACATTTTACGATAGAAGAAATCAACTTATTGTGCATTTACAGCACCGATACTAGGGCAGCGCTCTTATCCGACCTGCGCCTTGTCCTGCCTGATATTTACGACCCGGAGCTGCGGGAAATCGTTATAACGGCCACCCGTAAGCTGGAAGCCATGACCGACGCGGAATACCTGGAGATCGCCCCCGGTCTTATCCCGGCAGATGAATATACGGACGAGGGGGATTGAGAATGGCAGATGTACAAACTGTTGCGCAGTTGGCGCAGGAATCGGCGTCCCACATATCAGGTAGTGTATTTGAGTGGACACACTTTCTCGACACGGCGGCGCGGCTGTACCGCTATCCCTTCCCCGATCAACTTTTAATCCATTACCAACGCCCCGACGCTACCGCTTGCGCGTCGTATACGCTATGGAAAGATACCATGCACCGGTTTATTAAAAAAGGCAGTAAGGGTATTGCCCTGATCGACTATACCGGCGATGTTCCACGCATACGACATGTATTTGATGTGGCCGATACCGGAGAATCACGGCGGTTAAATTCACGAAGCCCCAACCTGTGGAAAATGGAAAACAGGCACATGGAAGCGGTCACGGGCATGTTGCAGGATACTTACAACGCAACGAATGCACCGCTGCAAGAACAGCTTTTTGAGATTGCGGAACAACTGGCGGCTGAATACTATGCCGACCATGAAAGTGAAATCCTCGAACAGACGGAAAACAGCTTGTTTGACGGGCTGGACGATGGAAACATCCAAGTGGAATACCGGGACACGCTGGCGGCCAGCCTAGCCTATACCCTTTGCAGCCGGTGCGGTTTAGATACCGGAAGGATATTTACAGACGAGGATTTTCCTCATTTATATAACTTTAATACCCTTGGCAGTATTACCGCGCTGGGAACGGCAACGAGTGCATTATCCGAACAGGTTTTGGTGGAAATAAGGCGCACGGTAAAATTTTATGACCGTGGCCTGCTGGCACAGCAAGAAAGGAGCGACCAATATGATAACGTACACATGGAACGGGGAATATCTGGTTCCCCATCTGATAATCGAGAAAGCAGACGGACAGATCGGCAAGTACGGGCTGATGTGCAAAGCATACCTGAAAGAACACCGGACGGCGAAGTACAACACCCTTCTGTTATCCGGCAGCTTAACGAGCTATCTAATCGAAATCGACCAGACCGCCAACAGGCAGATCGCGCAGGTGATGGACGAGCTGACGCGCAGCACCCCGCCCCCGGACAAACAGAGCGACCCGCAGGCGTGGACGCGGCACAGGAACGCCCTGCACCAGCAAGCGGAGGAAATGATTCTCAGCGAATTGATCTACAGGTAGAACCGGAAACAGAAGTATTCGATCTGGACGGCGTTTCCGCGTCCGGTGTCGAAATCACCGACGCCGAGATCGACGAGTATCTTAAAACCGGCAGTTTGACACGAGACGGCAAATACCGTATTCTCTCGTTTTTCCTACACGATCAAAGCGCAAAGGAAAAAGCGGATTTTCTAAAGCATGAGTATGGACACGGCGGCGGGACGTATACTTTTGCCAGCGGCGAGCGCGGCCACGCTGACGCAACTCCCGGAAAAGGCATCACGATTGCAAAAGGCGGGTATATAAACCCGGACGCCGAAAAAAGGCTAACATGGTCGAATGCCGCCAAACGCATTGACCGGCTTATCGCTGATAACACATACATGTCACAGCATGAGCTTGACCGCTTACCGAGATACGAACATCAAATGCTGGGCGCAGAGGTTATGCGCTTTTTCTATCATTTGCCGGAGGACGTGCAGCGCCCTATTGTGATTGATAAAAGCCTGAGTGCCAATTATTGGAGCGAAGCGGCAAAAATAGGCGATACGCTTGATAATCCTGAAACCGTGGCAGCGATCCTCACCGCCATGCGCCCGATTATGGAAAACACACCGGATTCTGACCGATATTATGAAACCCGAAAGACGGCTTTTGACAACCTGACAGCCTTTGAAAACGGTACGTTTACCTTATTCCCGCACCTTAACCCTGCCCGGTCTGATTTTGGGCAACTAACCCTTTTCCCATCCGAAGCGGAGCAGATACAGAGCATAGCGGAGGCGGCACACGCCTCCGCTGCTTCTATCTCACAGGATGAGATTGACGCTGTTCTTATAAACAGCAAGGGGGATATTCCCCACAAACTGCATATTTACGAATATATGCGGGAGCATGGCCGGGAACGCATAGCGGCAGATTTTTTGAAAAAAGAATTAAAGCATATAGTCCCCAACTTTGTGAACGGTAATGCTGTTTATCTGCCTGACGGATTGACAATATATAAAGGCAAATATGATAACCCCACTGCAAAAGAAGTTTTGCCGTGGCCGAAGGTGCAGGCGCGGATTATGCGCTTGATTGTGGGCGAACGCTATTTGAGCGCAACCGAGCAGGCGGCATACGCCGATTGGAAACAGGAACCGGCCACATCTGAACAAGCGATACCGGCCATGCCGGTACAGGCTGCGCTGGAGCCTGACTTTGATACGGTGGCGAAAACGGCCTTGGAGCGTGTCATGCAGGATGTGGATTACCTTGCTGCGCTTACCGACGCAAAAACACGCGCTTCATTGAGAAATCCCTGCGGCTGGGCTTTGGAGCAATCCATACGCGACCATGAGCAGGACGAGCCGGAAATATTTCACAGGTATTTCCATGACAGAGATTTTAATGAGCGTCTTTTTGATTATGTTCTAAAAGAAAGTTACGCGAACCGGCCCCAACCGGAACAGGCGCATAGTCCTGAACGCGACCAGGACGCCGCGCCCACCGCGACGGAGGCATGGTATCGCGTCGGCGACAAGGTTTATTACGATGATACCGAATACGAAATCATAGAAATCAACGAAAAGGGCGGCTATATATCCCTGCTTGACGCCAACAATCGGCATCACCATGAAAGCCCCGGAATGTTCGACGCGCTGCTCCGCACCGACACCCGTAATCAGCAGCTACGCAGCGATAGAGAAAACCCCGAACCGTCTGCATTGGAACCCCCGGCAAATATGGAAGCCCCTGAACGCGCCGTGGAAACTGGACGTTCCGCAATAATGGCAATAGCGGATTTTGTTAAATCCAAACTTGAAGCAGGCGAGAAATTTTCAAGTGCGGAATTGTTTGCAGAAGCGGCAAAAGCATACGGCGACACAATGGCAAACAACGCTTTTACCTCAAAAGACGCTTACGACGCTATGGAACTCGGTGTAAATCAGTATATGTTGTCTTTGGATAGTGTTTCACTTGAAAATATATTGAAAACACTTGACTTGTTACCTTCGCAAACAAGGCGTACTGACAGCATGGAAAAATTCCAGCAGTTTTCTACCCCGCCGGGTATCGCGTATCTTGCGAACCTAGCGGCGAACATATGCGCGGACGATATTGTGGTTGAACCCTCTGCCGGTATTGGCGGTATAGCGTTGTTCGCTAAAAAAGACGGCGCGACGGTATATGTAAATGAACTTGACAAGCGCCGCCTTGAAATCATTAAAAATCTGCCCTTTGACGGTTTCTATAACGAGGACGCGGAGCAGATCAACAATATTTTGGGCGGTAAAATTGAGCCTACGGTCATTGTTATGAACCCGCCTTTTTCGTCGTCGGCTGAGAGGAATATACACAACACCAAAATCGGAGCGAAACACATTGAGGAAGCGTTAAAAATGCTTGCC
>Ga0153996_1000250_pt1 | contig 25251 bp, 15 predicted proteins | sample TSNC080MetaG_FD_104728 | JGI IMG/M metagenome (GOLD analysis project Ga0153996, IMG submission 104728) | Attine ant fungus gardens microbial communities from North Carolina, USA - TSNC080 MetaG | ecosystem: Host-associated > Fungi > Mycelium > Unclassified | place: USA: North Carolina, Lumber...
AATGATCTGCGCCGTACACGGATACTCCCCGGCCGGGAGGTTCTTCTTCAGCTTAATCTTGTCGATGTACTGTCCCGGTTTCAGCCCCTGGCTCTCATAAATCACCTCGTTATTATCGTCCCGACGTAAAATCACCCGGCTATAATAACGGTTCTCCGGGATATTTTCTATTCCCAGCGAGCCCTCTCTGCTGCCATTCTCAAAAACCGCCCGGGCATTGATCGAGACATTGAACATCCCCTCCTCGACAATAGCATTCAGTATGCCCTGAATCTCCTGCGGAGTCTTCCCTTCTAACGTACCATCCTGGGCCATCTTGTCAAACCAGTACCTGGTGGTCGCATCCATCGCTTGGTTTTTCTGGTACCACCACCAGATTCCGCCGCCGACAGCCGCCAGCAGAAGTAATGCTATGAGGAGAAGAAGGGCAGTTTTCTTGCCCTTTTTCCCTTTCTTCCCAGCGTTCCACCCAGTCTCCTGGATCTTTTGTGTCTCACTCTCTGTCACTGCTTAAGTCCTCACTTTCGACTGTGTTATGGTGTTGTGCTGCTTTCCCGCCTGGATGGATTGATCTCCACCTTATAGCGAAGCAGGTATTTTGCCCTGGCATTGATGGTACCTGATGTCCCGTCCATATAGGCCTGGGCTTCGGCCCCGGTGGAACCCGCAATCGGGAAGCCCGCATCCAGATACTTCTCCATAAAACCAGATCCCACTGCCCCTTTAAAGGTAAAGTTACCGGTGGTTCCTGATGTCAGAATTCCCAGCACTGCCGGAGCAGTCGTCGCCGGAGCCTTCTCGTATAGTTCCAGCGAAGTTTCATTCATACCGAATCCGCTTCCGTCAGCATCCAGAGTATCCAGTCCTTCCACAGCAAGATACAGATCGGTCTGCCCCAGTGCAAGATCCTTCGTCTCTGTTAAGTTCATAAGTGGATATAATGCAGTACTAATACCGACATCCGCTGTTTGGTTTTTAAAACCACTGATGGACACTTTCGCATCGTAGCTGCCTTTATTTTTAATCATATATTCCGGGGCGGCGAACAGGTCATCTGCCAGTGCATCTGCCATAATTCCCCGCAGCTTTGTACTGGCATCATTCGTTCCCTTCCGGGACATCACCAGATAAATACTCGTCGGTACCTCCACCTTCAGAATCTCCCAGTTCTGTAATTCCAGAAGCGCCTCATCTGTCTCCGATTCGACCAGAAACAGCTCTGTCGGTACCGTACTTCCCAGCGTAAAGTGCTCATGTTCCCCATCCGCATTAGGGCTGTAGGCCGAACTGTCGGTAAAACGCACCACCGGCCGACCCTTGACGGCGTGATCCATATCCACATCAAATGCCAAATCCGCTATCATACCATCCGGTATCGCCACTGCCGTCCGAATCACATGATCGGTTCCCCACACCGGAGCTGCCGCAGTTCCACTGTTGACCGTCGTCAGGTAGAAGGCATTGTCATGATTGCTTAAGTTCTCCGGCTTGCTCTGGATATTGAAGATTCCGCTCTGGTATACCACCGAACCCTTCGCCGCTTTATTATTCTCAAACAAAGCCCCCTTCACATTCACCGTACCGCTATTCGAGATAGCTCCGCCATCCTGCCACTGCGCCGATTTGGTATCCAAACCGCCATACAGGCCAATATCACCATCTGCATAATTATTGTCGTTATCCCACAGCGTGGTTCCCTCTGACAAAGTCAGTGTGCCGCCGGACGCTACCGTAATCATCGGTGCTCTGGCTTTGCTGTACCCGCTTACAATAGCCGCTCTTCCATACTCTCCAATGCCTGTATCAATCTTTGGTTCACTGTGGCCATCAAAGTATACGCCGCTGCCAAAGCTGGCTGCTGCACCATTCTGCACATTTAACAGTACCCCGGTAAAATCGGGAACATCATACCCTGCGGCTATGGCTTCCGACTGGTTCACTGTTTCAACGGCAAAATCCGGCTGAATATAACGAGTAAGCATCACCTTGCTGGTGCTTCCCAGCAAGACGGTTCCATCTCCACCCACATAAGACACGCCAGTAACCTCAGTATTGGCACTGATCTGTATCGTGTTTACCACATAGATGGTATTTCCGCCACGAGTACTCAATAACTCAAAAGCTCTCTTCAAGCTCTGTACCGGAGTCTTTGGTGTAGAACCGGCTACCCGCCCCACAGCATTTTCAAGACTTGTTCCATCGTCTCCATTTATACCGTCAATATAAACCGCAACCGGTACCTGCAGTTCGAAAATATATGGAGCGACGTTTCGCTTGTTTAAACAGAAGTAGTCTTTTACGCGCTCCTCCAACCGGAAGTATCCGATCTCGGTCAGGAGTGGTTCTACACCCTCACCCGTCATGTCCGGATAACACACTACCGTCCTGCCCATATACGGATCTCGCATCAGTACCTGGAAATCGTTCTGTACCGGATCCCCATATTTTTCGACATCAATATACCGGCTGGAATCCTGACCTGGCACATTGTCAGCAGTCCCAAAACCTTCCAGATATACTGTACCAGTAAAATGGGTCTTCTGGGCAACGTGCAGTTTTCCGTTGCTGTAAACATCCGTACCGCCAGCGACGACATTCTTCCCTAACCGGAGGTTACTGAATTCCGTATACTCAAGATAGCATTCCCCGCCATCCAGCAGCTCAATCCCGGCACCGCTTCCTTCTATGATATCAGAGCTGACACCAGCAGAACTCATCACGCCAATCTGGTTGTCTTTCTGATTTCCATTGATGTTATTGGTAAACTGGGTAGCAGTCGATACACTATTAGCAACACCTTCTGCAAGCAGACATTTGAGTGTACCGCCTGCTCTCACGGTAACCAGTGGGGACATGGCAACTACCCCATCGGCAACCAGGGTTGGGTTGATATTGTCGACATCCTGGGCGTGGCCGTCCAGGTAGATGCCCCTCATCGTTAAGGCACCCCCGGGTTTTACATCGAACAGAGTATCTTCCAGGGTTGGTGCCTCAAAGCCATCGTAAGCAGGAAGAACACTTGTATAGTCTTTAGGCTGTGCATACCGTTTAAAATACACCTGTCCCAGAATATTAATTGTTTCGCCACTATCCAGATCCTTATAATATCCCTCGTAATGGTTGTTTCCATTCGTATCCTTCACCAGAATGTTCATCATTTCAATCTCTGCCGGACCGCCGCCAACTCCTGGAATTTCTACGGTATCTACCACAAATACCACAATTCCATGCTTGCATGCATCATTTCCAATCGCCTCAAATACCTTTTTCAGGGTCTTGTAAGCCTTCGCCGGAGTCGACCCGTCATTGGCATCATCACCACGCTGTCCATCCAGATAGATTATCTCCCGCATATTCAACTCTAACATATTTCCATTCGGATCTGCCCTGTTTACAACGTCGTACATTGCCTTGATAGCATTATCAAACAGATAATACTCAAGCTCCTCCACTCCTGGTGTAACACCTGCCGGGTACCGGATGACCGGTCTCCCATTATAATCATTCCCGATTGAGAGCTGCAATGCACTGGCTGGCTGGTAGCTGTCATCTGGCTCAATATAAGCTGCCGTCACCGTTCCTGTACCGCCCAGATAAACCTTACCCGACACAGCAGGGGTTCCTGACAAAATCAACCGCCCCCGTCCGAATTCCGTTTGATCCGCCACACTGGCACCCAGGTAAATGGCACTTCCGGATGCGGCTTCCGTATTCTGGATCACACCGCCCTTCATTTGGAGTATCCCTCCTGCCGCCACATGAAATGCGCCGCCCCTGGAGGTCAGATTCTCCACCCCTTCTTCCCCAACATATGCACCAATATTATAGTTGTCTGCCAAAATCGCACCATCCGCATCGTCCTGGACACTGACCGTAATTCCAGACTTAATATGAACCAGGCTGTCGCCATTGTTCGTGACCGCTGTATCTACCGCCCGTCTTCCATAGATGGCAATATCCGTCAGCGTTAAATCAGATGCCGGTTCAATTAAAGGACCGTAATACGCCCGGTTACCTGTAATGGCTGTTCCATTGGTATCAGAATAAACCGCAAAGCCTGTATAGCGGCACATATAGGCAAACTTCGGAAGGGACCATGGCCCTTCGGTCGCCGTATTGATCGCCTTGCCACTGACATAAATGATGTAGTGGTTGTAGCTGTCTGTGGTTCCGTTTGAATCTGCGAGTGCGCCAATAGCCTTTGCCTCGGTAAATGTCTTGACCGCCTTTGCCGGCGTGAGTCCATCTCCCGAAGATGTTTTTGTAGAATCCAGATAAACTGCTTTCATCAAAATCAAGCATTGGCTTTCCTTTATACCGGTAACAACTACACCACTCTGGTTCACTCCCGCCGCCACATCGATCCGCCCCCGATCCAAAACATAAGGAGTCGTCCTGATGTCAAAATACGACAGGTAAGGGGTCACATCCGTGACATTAACACCATCCGGCTGGACAACCACACTGCCCTTTTTAAACTGCGTAGCTGTCGTTCCCTGGTTCAGGTATACACGGTAGCGGCGGTTCGTCTGATAGATCTGACCACTTACCTTAATCGGCGAACTGCTTGAGAACAGATAAATACTGTCCTGAATATCAGTGCCCCCACCCTTTAGCTGAAAACCATTGCCGCTGATATAGATAGGGGAATAGACTCCGACTGCACTGCCGCCTGGTGCATTGGTTGCATTGGTCGTATTTCCGGTTATCTGCCCACCAGACAAAACCAGATCCGTCCCGGAAGTGGATCCGTTATAAAAAATCGCACTCCCATATCCGCCTGTATTCCCACGGATGATGCCGCCATTTATGTATACATTACCCTGATTGATTATCAGCGCACTGGCAGCTGCAGGATTTGTTTCCCTTGAAACAACCTTATTATTACTTATCAGACCGCCATTCATCTCCATGCTGGTATACGAATCCACCAGATAAATTGTGCCAAGGCGTGCATTTGTAGTATATCCATTGGGACAATTCAGTTCATTATCCACGATTTGTCCGGAGTTCATGATAATTTTTCCAGGAGCAGCACTGCTGCCGGATTGACAAACGATGGCGGATGCAAACCAATAAAGACTAAAGGCTCCTGATGTTTCTCTTACCACATTTCGAATAATGCCACCATCAATTTGCAGAATACCACGATAAACCTTGATTCCTATCGCTGAATTATCAGAGTAAGATGTCGTTACCGCCTTATTATTCTGCAGAACCGCCCCTTCTCCTAAAGTGACCGTTTTGTTCGTACCGACATACAGCAATTGGTCATTCAAGGAAGTGGTTAAAACAATCCCCTGTTCCGAACCTCCATCAATGGTAATATCTTTGAAGGTTGCGCCAGTTGCATAAGATGCGCTTGTAGAATCTGACAATGTTATCAGGATTCCCTTAAAGTCTTTATCCCGAATCACCAAAGGCTTCCATGTATCCCCACTTCTCGTATTGGTTACAGAACCACCCGTACCAAAGTTCCAGTTCTTATCTCCAGCCAGCACGGTAACTGTCGTATTGCAGATAATAATATTGGCTCCGTCTGTAAAATATCCCTCATCTGTCAGCAACTGCTTTGCTCGCGCAAAGGTTCTGACTGCTGTGGACGGACTGTTCCCACTATTCGTATCGACTCCGCTTCCGGACAAATATACATTGTTTTCTCCCCCCAGCACGATGTTTGGTGACTCTGCCCGCAATGGTCTGGCTGCCGCCATTCCGTCTGCACTGACTTTTTTAAAATAAGTAATCTGGTCGGTCACATCGGTCACATCGGTCACCGGATCACCGGCAGGTTTTTCAGGTTTTACTACGATCCGTCCTATAAAACCTTCTACTAAATGAAGCTTGTATCTTTCTGTCGTACCTGTATCCACCACTTTATGCGTCATCGTAATCGGACGATCACCATTTCTCATATACACAAGGCCTTGAACCGTACTTCTTCCATCCAGTTCAAGGTGGCCATAGCAGTCCAGAGAACGAGCTACGTAGGAAGAGCTGCTATAAGTAGTATCTCCCAGTATGGCACCGCCCTTCAGCCGGAGGGTTCCCTGCCCTCCCAAATATATGGCATCCGTATTCCGCTGGATGGATGGTGAAGATAAGCTTCCGTCTTCCTTGATTCCATTTAACTCAATCTCACAGGTGTTCGGATAGTTCGGATAAGTTGTTTCTGAGATCGTAGAAACATACACTCCACCCTTGTTATCACAAATCGATGCGCTGTCATTCAACGTAATCTTTGCCGTTCCTGCCCGGTAATAGGTACTATTTGTATATCGTTCCAGATAAACACCATTTGCAGATGTGCTGGTGTTATAGTCTAAAGAGCCATTTCCCGATATTTCTGATGTTCCATTCATCGTGAGCTGAATCGGGCTACTGGCATAAATTCCCGTATACCCATTGCCTCCTATCAATGCCGAATCATTCAAGGTTATCATATGGTAATAACCTCTCGTTGCGGTAAAGGCCAGGTAACCCCGAAGATAAATTCCATACTGCGAATTGCCGGAAATCCTGGAGCTGCCAGACATTTGCAAGTTAAACCTTGCCAAACCATGACCGATGCTGATATTTTCATAAATTCCATGAGTATTCTGTTCAATCGCTGCGTTGCCTTCCAGCGTGATATTAACAGGTGCCAGGATCGCACTATAAAAATACATCCCATATGTACTGTTTGCAATTCTGCTGTTCTCCCGCATTAGAAGGAAAAAATCATTCGTAGTGCCAGAATATGAAGATTGATAATAACCATATGTAACCGCCGTAATAGATGCTTTCTTTCCCATTGACAGTGATGCGCCACCCACTTCGTTAAGACAATACCCTATTGTGCAGTTATCTAGCCTGACAGAGTCTTCCGCATCTGCACCATCATTCATATTCATTTCAACGACCAGACCTGTAATGGCGTAGTATGCGCCTGCGTAAATTGCAGCACTCATTTTTATTGTTTCACTGCCATGAATCGATGCGTTTTCTGTCATTACAATGGTTGGTTCAGTAATGACACCACCGCTGGAATAGACGTATATGCCATAGGTTGTCTGTAGCGTATCATCATTGAATATTTGGGCATTGTCTTTCATTTCCACTCTGGGACTCGTACCCGCCGCCATCCAGATTCCACTATATGCGCAAGTGATCGAAGCATAATCCTGCATCGTAATGACAACATTCGTTCCACCTTGCCAGATCCCATAGTTACTTGTTGGCCGGGTTCCTGATTGCACGATCTTTGAGTATTCACTCATGGTTATGGCGGTTCTCGTTCCGTGTGCATAAATGCCATACTGTATGGAAGCATCGACACCCGTTATATTTGCTGTACCGCTCATCTTCAGAACGCTGTCGGTCCCGGCAATGTATATGCCATAGTTCATGATAGATTCATGATTTTGTATGCTTGCATTTCCTGACATTTCGATCAAACTATAATTCTGATTAGCTAATATTCCATAAGAAGCAGCACTACCTGCCAGCAAATCGCCGCTTTCATGTATAATGGCACTATTGTCACTCATGGTTATTTTCGTGGAGACACCCATTGCCTGAATACCATGGGTTGCTCTTGTTCCAACTTTTTTGACGGTATCATCAGCATAAATCCGTGCTCCCCCATTCATGCTCATCGTACCATATAAGCGCACAAAAGAACCATGGTGGTTATAAATCTGTTTATCGTCGTCACCACTTACAGAACCGTTAACAATCAATTCACCGCGGATATCCAAACCATTATAATAATTATTTTGAATCTGTGACTTCTCGTTCAAAATAACCACAGAGTCTGCCAGGCTATTGATAATCGGACTACTTGTTGACTGATCATATCTAACTACTGCCTCTGCCATCCCATCAATGATGATTTTTTGAGTTTCGAACGTAAGCCCGGCTCTGACTTGAATCATCGGTGCCTTTGCAAAGGAAGCAAATCTGCGCACCTGGGCAGGATAAGCCACGTCCAGGTTTCTTTCTTCCGCCTTTGTGTAATATTCATTGGTATCTGTAAACAACGCCTCATCATAATCCAATTCCCAGTCCGATTCCCCACTGACAATATCCACTTGCCCACAGATGTAGATAAATGGTGCGAATCCCTCTCTCTCTTCTTCTGGCAGCAAAGCCTCATCATCTGCCGTATCTTCGATCATCTTTTGCAGTATTTCCTTTGCCACTGCAAAGGTCTTGACTGCATGATCCGGATCAGCACCACTCCAACTATCATTCCCACCTCCTGACAGGTAAACACCCTCGGCAATCAAGGTTACATTTGTACGAGCCAAATATGTTGAATCCGGAAACCCACCCAACCATGTTCTTCTGGGAAGTTTTCCGCCGGAGGAATATTCCATATTAACGGCTGCATTCACTAAAAGGGTATAAGTTTTCGCACCTGCACTTGTATCAACTGCAGTCAAATCATCATTGGGAGGATACACCCCCACTAAAGCTGTGTATGCAGGTTTTATCACAACACTTCCCACTTTAAAAACTTCTTTATTTAAATCAATAGGAAAGGCTTTGTCAATATTATCCGGCGGTGAATTAAGATACGTCAAATATGAATCCGTCGTATTCAGATAGATAACCTCGGGATCATCTTCATCTTTTTTCTCCACCGTCACAGATTGCATATCAAAATACTTACGCGTGCTATCTGTCTCCGTATTATTGACATAAATGTTATATACCCCGGGTATTCGATCTTCCATTTCCGGCTGTTTAAAATCACCCTCTAAAATATACGAATTCCCTGCGCATAAATACAAATTACTTCCCTGATTCTCTGCACTGTTCTGGATTTCTCCGGCAATATTCATCATAAAAGTGCCAGTTACAACATAGATGCCGCCACCATCAGCGGCACGGTTTCCATGCAGTTCAAACCCCCCCGAACTGCTCTCTGTTAAATGTAGCGTTCCCGATAAAACATAAATTCCGCCGCCAAAACCCTGGGCTGTATTATCTGTCACCACACAATCGTTCATATAATAGGTGCCCATCAAGTACAAACCTGCGCCGGTTGTTGCCTGGTTTCCATCAATCTCGACAGCTTTAAAATATCCGTATGAGTTCGTATAAATCCCGGCACCGGTTGTTGCTCTATTACCGTTTATTTCAGCATTTTTAGCATGGATGGTGCTAGTGGTGTGGTAAATTCCTCCGCCAGTTACAGCTTCATTTCCATTTATCCGTATCGCTCCCGATGTGTCTGACATCATATATAAGTGAGTATTCGAGTAGGAACCGCCAGTCAGGTAGATGCCTCCCCCTGTCTGTCTGGCGGAATTATTTGAAATCTCAACTCCATCCAGCAGGGTCAGGGAACCATATCCTGTAAAATATATTCCGCCGCCGTAGCCATAACTCGAAAGTCTGGTACCTGTACCCTTGTTCTCTTGAATTGTAGTATTCTTTATCGTCACAGCAGTAGCTGTAGAAGATGCGCTGATATAAATACCGCCGCCATATGCCTGATTTCCTGAAATCAGGGAATCCGTGATACTAAGATTATAGTTGCTGCCATCCATATAGATTCCGCCGCCGGCAGAATAATCTGCAGTATTAGTATACTCAGAACCAACTATATTATTTAATATGCTGCTGCTTGCTATACTATGGGACTTTAAGTCTGTGCTGCTTGCAAGATATACCCCCGCTCCCTGTGCACTTCCATAACTGCTGCGGTATGTATAATTCCCAATTATCTGACCACCATCCATGTTAAGGGTTGTATTCGCACCAACATAGATACCAATCCCATAACTGACCTGAGTAGAATTGACACCATCTGTATAATTCTCTGATATGGTAGCCTTGTTTATATTAAGTTCCCCATTACTCCAGACACCAACCCCCGCTGTCCAATACCCCATGTTATTCGTGATAAGCACATCCGATGGCGAATTTCCGCCATCCACACGCCCAAGTGTGAGTTTCGTTCCGATACCGGCATAAATGCCGATTCCCATCCCATTAACCAAAGTAGTAGTACTACCATATAGATATCTGCCATTCATTTTATTTCCAGAAATCTCACCCTTATTCATAATAAAGGTGGTTCCTGTACCGATCATATAAACGCCAGCCCCGTATTGATACACGGTGTTTTTCGTAATCTTACCGCCATTCATCGTAAACCGGGCCTGATCGCTTAACAGTACCCCTGCTCCGGGCTTATGGGTTGTCAGATTTGCATTATAAATATCTGTCTCAAAGGAATTGTTTTCCTGAATGGAACCACCATTCATAGTAACCTCGGTTCCGTCACCAGACGCATTTACTCCATGCTGACGTTTTTTAATGGCTCCTTCCCAGTCCGCAGCCATAACAAAGTTCCCACCGCTGATAACCTTCACATGAGTTCCCAGCGTTACCGCCTTGGCCGTCACACTTCCCTTTGCCAGCCGTTCCCCGGTTAAGAGAGTCTGCCCCTTCAGGGTCAGTTTTGCGCCGGTGCCTTCCACCTGTATGGTCACACTGTCTGCATCATCCGTCATATTACGGAACGTAATATCATTAATCCTTAGATCTCCGCCAGCGATTACCTTTACCAGAATCTCTGGTATCTCGTGGTTTAAGGTTGCACCGTCCTCTTGATAAGGAATATCCATATGGGGAATGACTTCTGTCACGATCGTGCTTCCATCATAATCCACTACATGTGACGGATTCAGATCCAGATACTGATCCCACAGATCCCACGCCTCGGAATCATCAACTGTAACCGTCCCACAGATGTAGATGGTCTTTGGCAGCGGATAGTACTCATCTATGTATGCTGCACTTTTGCCTGCTGCCGAAGCCGCCCATCTGGCATCCACGCTCTTTTTCATCTCAAATGCCCAGCGTTCCTGCGCCCGTAGCCAGGTTTTTAACGGATACTGACAGGTGGCGCCATAATAACTGTCATCGCCATTCACCCCATTCAGATAAATCGCATCAAAATAGTATATTGCATAAAGCTCCAGGTTCTGTGCCTTTGCAATGCCGTCATCTTCTGTTGTATCCTGGCGCAGTCCCCAGTCAAACCGCGAGGTTCCTCCATTCACCTCATCCCTATGATTGGGATGAATCTGAAAACGATCAAGTAACTCCAGACCCACTTCATGAGCTTCTATAGCCGCATCATCAGGATCCACAATAGCGTCGATACGTTCTTGTAAATCACCATGCGGAACCACTACATCCGTATAGCAATAGTCGTAGCTATTGTTGATACCGCTAAAAAACAGGGTAACTGTACCATCATAATCTTCATCCGTACTCGTCACCTTAACCGGATTGGCTTCCATCCCTCTAAACGCAGTGAGCTGGATGTATCCGATTTCGGCAGTTACATTCTTCTGAATAATAATAGTACCCTTATCACAGGCAATCGCCGGGGCACTGGTTCCATTCACCCCCACAAGCTCAACATCCTGGAGCACCAAGGTTTTCCCCACCGGCACACTGATAGCTGGCTGTGGGTTCGGCGACCATGCACTCAGGGCGGCCATAGTTGCCGTGGAAGAGGATTTAAGCACATAATTTCCATCACTATCCGTTGTCTTCAGATAGTCACCGGCTGTACTATTTCCCAGATCCAGGGTCTGCATACAGAAAATAGTTCCACCCTCTGCGTATTCCACTGCCTTTTCCCATGTTTTTACCGGATACAGTGCATTGGTGCCGGTAAATAGCGTATCATTACCAGCGAAATAAACGGTTGTACCTATCGTGATATCCCCACCCGGATTCCAATAGATCACCTTTCCGCTGCTCCCTGCCCGGGCAGCAAGCAACGTCTTTGATGTCAAAACCTCTGCCTCACTCAGGGTACTGAACAGACCGGTATTTCGTACCTGGGCCACTGCCTGGGTCTCCACCTGCAGGCTCCAGGAAGCACCTGTATTTTCCACAAGCATAAATAGACCAAGGAATTCCTCCTCAGTTTCCCCATCGCTATATAATGTTTTTACTAATTCGATTTCTTTTTCGGAGCCGTCCGCCAGCAGTTCTATAAGATATTCTCCAGCACCGCCGTCACGAAAGCCTTCCAACAGTTCAATAATCGGATCCCGCCAGGTGCTTGCTGATATCCTGTCCTCAATCAATTCCATGCTGTCTTCATCGCTGTCTAAAATATACTCACTTATGTCAAAAGAGCCTTCTCCCGCAGCTGCGCGCGAGCCATCCGAAGCCGTCGCCATCTCCCATGCCGTTTCTTCTATCTCACTACGATAATCCAGCACCACGCGGCCTTCCAGTGTCACATTCTGCCCCATCTGGAAAGCTCCGCCCCGCACATAGATCAGTCGGGCTTCATCCCCCGCACGCTCCGGATTGCCTGATGCCAACTTGACATTCACCATCGTCAGTTGGCCGCCGTTTACATAAAATATCACATCGCTGTCATAGCTGCGCCCCGGCCAGGATTTGATCATCAGATTCCCACCATTCAACGCATATAACTGCCCGTCGGCAACTTCCATCGGATTCATGGCATAAATTATAATATCGGTCGGCAGGAGTCCTTCCTCCGTCATCAACTCCTCTGCCCGTTCCAGAGCTTTGGCCAGTGTCTTCACCGGTGTGGAAGGAGTCAGACCATCCGCATGATCATTGCCCTTTTTAGCATTGGAAACAGTCGCCACCTGCGCATTCGATGCCGTCGCCAAATTCTCCGGCAACACTCCACCCGGATTCCAGTAGATGATTCCCTCATCTATCGTATCATTCTTGATCGGCTCCAATGCCATGGTCTCTTCGATCCGCTCAATCTCTTCTGCCTCTTCAATTTCATCCTCCAAAGGGCTGGTCATGGCCTGACCTTCTGCTTCTGCAAGAGCAGTCAGTCCCTGAGCAGGAAACATCATGAATATACACAAAAGCAATGCAACCAATCTTCTTAACTTCTTCATCCTACTCACTCCTTTTCTTATTCTTGTCCTGCGTTTGGGGCAAGATGCACACAATGCCTCCTGCCAGCAGGAAAAACACAAATCCCAGCAGCCAGTAATGCACGGCTCCTTCCACCCCGGTCTTAGGGATTGCCTCGCTGTTCAGGCCGCGCTGCGGAACCGCTGAATCCAGGATCGACTGCAAGGTCTCTAAAAAACGGTTAATGAATGATTTACCCGTCGGAGTACTTCCGGGCGGGATGACGGTCGGAGTGGTGGGATTCGTGGTGGTACCACCACCGCCACCGCCAGTACTCGGCTTATACAGGTAAATCGTAATAACCTGGGGAACCTCCTTGGTCTCCAACATCATCTCCCCGATACTGGGACGCGGGAGCCAATTCGCTTTATAAACCCGGTACCGGATGTTATTGCTGCTTAAATAAAGCGGGCTTCCGGTAAATGTATAGTTTCCTTCGTTCTCGGTAAACCTGGCGCTATCTGGGGTATCAGGATCCATATTATAGGCAATATCCAGCTCATAGATACCGTCCGCATCGGTCAGCCCAAACAGAACATAGCGATCCAGGGCAGGGATGTAAATCTCTACCGATGCCCCCGGTATCGGTACCTGGGTTTTCTGCTCCAAAACGACAAAGCGCAGCTTCCCCATATAATCTACAACCACACCTGCCTGCACCTCTGTCTGCCCATTTCGTTTGGGTATTGCCCCTCCTTCCGTACCTGCCCTAGCCGGAAAACCGGTCAACAGGCACAGCAGGCTGCAGATCAGCCATAATTTGATGGATTTTCTTCTGCTCATAGTATCCTCCTCAATTCATCACGATAACCACAATCTTCCATGCAGTTTCCCCGGCATATTCATCATGCTCCGAATAAAAGCTCCATACTGCCGTACAAGGATAATATCCCTTTTTGAGACTTCCTTTCAAATCAATTTCTTCTATATAATAACCCGGCTCTATCAGGCCGGATTCATAGAGCACTTCCCCTGTTGCATCCCGCACCACTGTTACCTGACAGTGGAATTTGTTTTGGCTGTCATTGGAAATTCTGGCAATACCTTTACCCTGTGCAGTCTCAAAATAAACCTGACGTTCCATGGAAATATATTCCATATTTTCGATCAAAGACTGATTGCGCTGATCTCTGGCCGCTTCTCCATCCGCACCTTCTGCCAGCTCCTGCTTCCACTGCAATTCCGACTGTATATACTCCCGGCGGATCTTGTGATTGCTGACCATCTTCCAGATTCCGGCACCGGTAAAAAATGCACCGCCAAGCAGGCAGATTACGAACAATACCATCAAGCCCCTTCTTTTCATCAATAAAAGGTACCGTCCATGACGTGAAGCAGGATTTTCACATTAATTTCCGAAATCCGATCCTCCGTCTCATCCAACGAATAAGTTGAAATCACCGCAGTCGCCCGATAATCTCCCGCCTGAAAGGTTTTATTTAACTCGACAAATTCAACGTAATAACCCGGATCGATCAGTCCTGATTGGTAAATCACTTCACCGGTTTCATCCAGCTTCAGTTCGACCTGAAACGAATAACGGTTCGCCGCAATATTCTCAATTCCCAGCCGGCCCTTTTTTCCATTTCGCTCAAAGACTGGTTCTGCCGCAATGCCAATATCAACCATCCCCTCTGCTATCTTGGCTCCCAAAAGATCGGCAATCTCCTGCTCACTCTTTCCCGGAAGCATACCGCCCAGAGCCAATTCATCCCTTGCCAGGCGGCTCAAATTACTTTCCCTGGTCATCTGATAATAGATCCCGGCACCAATTCCAATCAGTGCTAATAAAAGTAATATAATCAATGTATGGAGTTTTTTACTTTTTGTCATTTCCCTGTTCCTTTTCTGCCTGTTTTTAATTTCCCAGCTAACCAGGTTCCTGCTGCTTACGGTTCCGTCACGGCTGGAAGCTCTCCTGGTATTACCTCCCAGTAGATGGCTCCCACCTTTACGGATTCTTCCACCTGCTTATATTGATTCTGGATACCACCGACCCTTACCTGGACGGAAATGTATTTTTCCGAAGGAACCTGAGCGGTTCCGGCCGAGGTGTAGCCATAGTCCACAACATTGGGTGGTGCATCCAGTGCGATAAAATCTTCCAACCAGAAAACATCTTTTACAGTACTGTCGATACTCTTCTGTCCAGCCACCGAAAATGCCAGATTATCCAGAAGCATCTGGAATTTTTTAAAATTAAGTTTTGCCGCATCCTCTGTTCCTGCCGTTCCATCCCATGTCGGATCTGCTGAAGCAGGCTGCCAATGATGAGTAGGACCTGAACTGTCCTGAAACGCTACCATATAGGGTTTTACCTCTACCGGCAGACCTTCACGGAGCGGAAGCTCTTCATCTGCATACTCATCCCGAACATCCGTGGAATAGTTGCGGATCGGGATAGACGACCCGGAAACCGTCTGAATCGCATACTCCGCATTAACACCCGACGTTCCGGATGGTGTCGTAACCACCACCCGGACGTTAGGCAGCAACAAATTTCCATTTTCTTTCGAAACCGGATTCTTGTCATTGCTATTTACACTTCCTATTACGGCAAATCCATAACTCAAAGGCACCGTTACCGATATCTGCGCCTGTGTCGGCATCTGTATGACATCCAGCCACACATTTGATGTGGGACCAGACTCTTCCTCTGCAAGTACAGAAAAGCACAGGAATCCTGTGCATATCAATATGATAACGATTCCTTTCATGACAGCTTTTGTTTTCCACTGCCTCCATTGCTTCCTGTCATTCATTCGTTTTCCCCTTTCTTACGCTACCTGGTTCCGGAATTCTCTTGTAAAAAAACCGTGAAATCCTCCGCGATTTCCTTGCAAGAATTTTCCGGAGATACCCTCGGTGGGGGTATCTCCAGTGAATTTATGTGCCATTTTTTGCGTGACTCAATATTCTGGTTGAGCCTGATTAGTTTTGAATTATTACGGAGTCTGAGCAACAGTTTCATCAGGCAAATATGTATTGCCTGGAGCAGTCTCGACTCCATTATTCTCGATATCTGCGCTAATTGTCCAAACAATGGTACCAACCTTTGCTGATTCTTCTACCTGGGAATACTGACCTCTCGTTCCACCAACAGCAACACCAAACGCAACTGTCTTTGTTCTGCCAGAAAGAGCCAGATTGGTGCCAGTATTAGTAGCTGTGTCAAAATCCAGATTTGAACCATCCTCAATATTAATTGGTGCATCCAGCGCAATCACATCATCTGCTGCCAGTTCCAGGCCTCCGCTTACCGCGGTGCTTAAAGACTTGTTACCAAGAGTGACATTATACTTTTTGAATGCCGCAGCAGCTGTTGAAATAGCTGCTCCATCAACATGTTCCCAGTAATTTCTGGATGCCAGATCGCCTTCGTTTTTGATATTTCCGTTCAGGGTTACTTTCAGGCCTGTGCGTCCTGATGAACTACTTCCACTCTTCGTGGTAGAGTAGTTTGTGAACTGCATAATGCCGTTACCCACTGTCTGAATCGAGTAGTTTCCGCTACTGGTTGTTGGATCATCTACCTTTACCTTTACGTTTGGAAGCAAAAGACCGTTATTGTCAACCGTTACAGCCTGGTTCGCTCCATTCCCGCTTACAACACCATTTACTACAAACGCAAACAGAGTCGGAACCTCTACCTTAATTCTTGCATCCGGATCATCAATCACGATACCTGCCCAAACCTCGGTACCATCTGCTACCGGAACTGCTCCACCGCTTGTCGCAAATGCCGGAAATACCGTACTTGCGCTTAATACACCTGCCAACACTAATGATAATGCTTTTCTGTTCATTTCTTATCTCTCCTTTTCTGATTGAAAAATTAGTTGTTATATGATAAAGAGGAATGGCCAACCTCTCTTATCCACTACATGTCCCGCTTCCAGACTGCGGATTATCCATCAGCTCATAACTTCTCTTTTTAATTATCTTAAAAAACTCTTGAAAATCTTTCAAATCCCCATCCAGATTTTCAATGACTGGAATTATGTACTTCTTTCCCGACTCCTTACCGTGAGTTGCCTCACTAATCCTTGTGTGTGGGATGCCCATCTTTCTTGCCAGTTCTCTCTGGGATATCTCTTCTTCAACCAGCCTGATCTTGACCCACTTTCTGAATTCAGTCAAATTTTTTATTTTGCTACTTTCCAATTCTCATCTTCCCTCCTTTAGCCCCGTTCTATTTTATTCTTGACCGTCTGTGCTTTGGATTGATTTCCTCTGCAAACTTCACTCCTTGAAGGAATATCAGAAAACCTTTCTTTTCATCCTGATCAAGGCTTCGCAGAAACTCCATGACTTTTTTCGCTTCCAGCTGACTGCTTCTGTTAATCATCGTTTCTGTTGATTTTTCGTTTGCCATTGTGATTTCTCCTTTCTTCACTTCGGGTCTGTTTCTCGCATTTGTATATCGCAAAAATAGCGTACTGTCCCCATAGAGACATTATATATATCGCTCTTGTCCTTGTCAATCCCATTTTGAAATATATCCATTTATCTTGTCTTGACCATGACATTTTTGTGTTATATACTCAAAGCATACTTTGATGAAAGGTAGGTGATAAAATCAATGGATATGCATGAAAGAATAAGGGATTTGCGAAAGAATCATCTAAAAATGTCACAAGAAGTTTTCGGAAAACATTTAGGAGTCAGCCGTGCAGTGATTAAGAATATCGAATTGAATTGTCTTGCCAGGCCAGAGCAAAAGCTTTCTTTAATCAAATTAATGTGCCGGGTATTCAATGTCAATGAAGAATGGATCCTGAATGGCAATGGACCAATGTACAAAGAATCAGAAGACTTCAGTCTTGATCGATTTGCACATGACCACGGCATGACTCCAATTGAACTGGACATTATGAAGACGTATTTTGAACTTGACCCAGCCATCAGAAAAACGGTTATCGAACACTTTAAATGTAAGCTGTACATCAATGCCACTCCAGAAACACAAAAAAACGACAGAAAAAAAGACGTTAGATAACCCAGCTATGCACCTTCCCTTATGAAAAGTGAATTGCGGGGATCCTTCTTATTGGCGGAGCCATGTAAGGATCCCCTATTTGTGGTGAACTTAAATTCGTTCCGTTTTTGCTGTCATTCTAAATTTTGTCCGACCTGTGGCAATAGATAGGAGTGCTGATAAAGAACCTCGACTCTAATTTATTTTGTCCCCATATGGACATTATATAATTTATAATTGTCCTTATCACTCCTTATCTTTGCAATGTATTCCATTTATCATGTCTTGACCATGACATTTTTTTGTTATATATGCAAAGCGTAATTTAATGAAAGGTAAGGGAGACCCGACCATCAGGAAAACGGTTATGGCTCTAATTTTAGATTGCAAAAAACTCGTAGTGAAAGGAAAGAGGGATGTTTTTAAGGTATATTGGATCCATTTTGGTTTTCTTAAATCTAAGATTGAAAATGGGCAGAAAGAATAGTATAATTGAGAAACACTAGATCTTTAAGCCAGAAAACACAATGAAGGAGATAAAGAAATGGCAGATGATACGAAGTTGATTTTGCGAGAGTTAGAGAAAATAAACCAGCGAATGAGTGATATGCATGACGAACTGAATGGCCGGATAAATGATCTGGATGGCAAGATAATCGACTTGCAAAAAACAAATACGAAAATCCAGGTGTCAATTAAAAATGATATTATTAAAGTGATAGATGTTATTGGTAATAGGCATGGTTCTCTACAGAAGAGAGTGAATGCATTAATGATGAAAGAAAATTGGGTAGGCATGGAATTAGAGCTGATTAAACAGCGTATGGAATTGAGAAAATTAAAAGACCACATGGGTATTTCATAAGAGTATCAATAGATAGAACCGATAAACTTCTTTTGGTTATTCTCAAGCCGGTTTTCCAAACTGATGAGGAAGGTTTTTTGCAAAAAACTCGCAGTGTAAATCCTGCGAGTTTTTCCTATTCGGCCGGCCGTGAATTGTAACCCGATATTATGTCGTAAACGCCGCCGCAGTGAAACCTGTATACTACTTTACCAATTTCCCATACCGGCTAAGGAGCATCAGATGTTTGATCCGGTATCCATCCTGATCTTTCCCCAGACCGGCTTTGGCTTCTTCATACATCTGATCCACCGAATACTCCCGGGCAAAATCCGAACCGCGAAGCTGCTCCGCCCAGGCCACTACCGAGGCCGCAAATCGAAAATCACTCGACGGATCCGTCGTAATCCCGGTCACTTCAAATGGCCGGTCAACCTGCTTTGCCTTCTCGGTTCCAGGATCTTTATAACGAATTCTTACTTCAAACAACTCTCCGGTCAGTTCCCCAACCGTCTCTTGCTGTTCCTGATACTTATACTCTACTCCATCAGCGCCGGCCAGTTCCAGTTCAAACATAATGACCACATCTGTTCCAACTCCGATTTCACCGGCATCCTTGGTATCATCCTTAAAATCCCGATTATCCATCATCCGGTTCTCATACCCGATCAACCGGTAGTTTTTCACATTCTGCGGATTGAACTCCACCTGGGCCTTGACATCGCTGGCAACGGTAAACAGATTGCTGCCCATCTCTTCCACCAGGACCTTCTGCGCGGTCTCCTGAGAATGGATATAAGAATAATTGCCATTTCCATTCTTCGCCAGCGTCTCCATGATATCATCCCGGATATTGCCGGTACCGCATCCAATCACGCTTAGATAGATTCCGCTTTCCCGCTTTCTGGCAATCAATTTCTCCAAATCTGGCAGGTTGGTAATTCCCACATTAAAGTCCCCGTCAGTAGCCAGAATCACCCGGTTATTGCCATCTGTAATAAAATTCTTCTGCGCCAGTTCATAAGCTGTCTCAATACCTTTCGAACCTGCAGTGCTGCCACCGGCTTCCAGACTGTTAATGGCTGTTAGAATCGCTGCGGAATCAGAGGCATCACAGCTATCCAGAACCACCCCTGCACTACCGGCATACGTCACGATAGAAATCTTATCCCCTTTTGAAAGTGATTCCGTCAGAAGGGAAAAAGACTCTTGCAAAAGCGGCAGTTTGTCATGACTGTACATCGATCCCGAGGTGTCAATCAGGAACACCAGATTGCTGGGCGGCAGCAATTCTTTATCGATTTCCGGGGTCTTGACCCGGACCATGCCAAGGTATGTTCCATCCTGATATGGGGATGGCGCAACTTCCGTATAGATGCCAAAAGGCTCATCACCAAAAACAACTTCACTATCGTATTTAAAATAATTGATCAGTTCCTCTGTTCTTACTGCTTCCTTCGGCGGCAGCTGACCATCCTCAATAAAACGTTCCACATTGCTATACGCCGCCGTATCCACTTTCAGGGAAAACGTAAGCATCGACTCTTCCGTAGTGGAAACCGTCCGGTTCTCCGCGATATCCAGGTACTGCTCGCCGGAATAAGCAGGTATCCCGCTTCCATCTGCATAATAGTCCGCCGCAGCTGCCGCCGTCGTTGCCGCTGCCCCTGTCCTTTCTGCTGCCGCCGTTTTGGGACTCTCACTTGCCGCTCCACTACAGCCGGCAAGGCTTGTTGTCAATAGCATCATACTCATCAATAAACATGTTTTTTTCATAATACGCTCTCCTTTTTCAAATGGAATGTAATTTTTTCCCTTTCATCCATGTAAACCCCGGTTCATGGCAAAACATTACAACTCATCTGAAAAAATTTTTTCAGCTACCGGAAGAAGCGTATTTACATCATAACGGCAAGTCATCCGATAGACCAGATCGCCTTGATAGCAGATCAACTGCTGATACGCCGCATCGCTCCGGATATAAACCTGATGTCCATTGATTTCAACGATTGTCATCTCGGCGGTATCCGCTGCTTCTGCCGGAGCCTCCAGCTTCTCCATGGTCAGCACCACATCATCCCGCAGGCGGTCCGCCAAAAGATACACCGACTGCCCCTGATCGACCATGGACTCTTTCACCGTCAGATTTTCCGGCAATGAAAATGCCAGCAGAATTAGTTCTCCGCCTGTCTGGCCTGCCTGACCCGGTTGATTGTGCGGTCCGGTGTCACTTTGGTTTTCTTCGGCAATGATCCGGGGGCTGGTTTCCTCCAGGCCATTTTTCACCGGCAAGACCACTGTGATTACCAGGCAAGCCGCTGCCAGTCCGCCAATCAGATAAAAGATCCGGCGGCGGCTTTGTCTCATCAGACGTTTTACTGCCTGATCGGCTTTCGGCAGGTCGACTTGCTGACTGGGAAGCTCCTGGTTCTCTGTCAGCAACGATTCGCCGTATGCTTTTGTATAACGCCGTGCCAATTCACCAAAGACCTTATCCTGTTCAGACATAAGCCGCCTCCTTTCCGGCCGCTCCCGCTACCAGCGCCGCCAGTTTCTTCTTCGCCCGAAAGATCCGGACCGTCACATTATTCTCCGAAATGTTCAATATTTCCGCAATCTCCCGATGAGACAGATCATAGCCAAATTTAAGGACAAAGACCGCTTTCAGCTCTTCACTTAGCTGATCCACCAGGGACATGATATCAGACGCTGCCATCCGCGCGATGATGTCCTCTTCCATCACCACCTCGGAAGCTGTCTCTATGTATTCTTCTGCAAACTCCACCACCTGGTACCGGCTTTCCTTTTCCCGCATGGTCAGGGCCACATTCTTAGCAATGGTCATCAAAAAAGCCAGCCGGCTGGCCGTTTCAACATGGCTCACCTTATGGATATTGCGAAATAACCGAAGATAAGTCTCACTGACCACATCCTCTGCTGATGCTTCATGGTGAAGGATTTCCATCGCCTTAAAAAACACCAGCTTTTTGTATTTTACATACATCTGCTCAAATAATTCTTTTTCACTTTCACTGGAAAATGCCAGCAATATAATCATTGTGCTACTCCTCGGCCTATTGTAATGCTGTCTATTGTAACACATTAACAGCAAATTGGAAAGAGCCACAAAAAAGCTTTCCTAAGGGATATCCCGCCGGAAAGCTGAATTGTATTTCCTTACATTTTATGGTACAATTACGACATCTACAAATAATTCAGATTGCGAGGTTGTACATATGAATTCCAATGCAGACACAGTTGAATCCCTGTCCACCGCCTTACTTACTGCATTGGCGGAAGGCAGACGCCTGGTTTACCTGATCGACCTTTGTGCTTCGGCTTTATGCAATCCTGTTCTGGTATCGACATCACAAGAATCCCGCTTTTTCTGTTCCACCAAGTATCCCTTTACCGATCCGTCTGCGCTTCAGTCCTTGAATACCACTGATGTTGAAGCGATTTATAAAACCTCATTTGAAGAACAAAACCTCAAGCAGAGGCTCTCCGAATCTTCTGCTCCGTTAATTTTTGACGGCAACTTTGAGGGCGGTACACGGCGTATTGTTGGCAGGGTAATGCACGAAAAACTAATTATTGGCTACGTCATTATATTAGAATCCAACAAACCCTTTGAGCCTGACGACATCGCGCTGGCTCAAATAACATGCAATATCGTCTCCATCGAAATGCAGCGCCGGAGCAGATACCTTGAAGACGCAGAAAGCTCCAATTACTACATTGGGATTCTATTGAGCAACAGGCCTTATGACCGCAGCGCCTTGACCCTCTGGCTTAGGCGAATAGGCTGGGAAAACCATGCGAATTTTTACACCTTTTCGATCGACATTGGCTCGGTTCATGATTTTAGTTCTTCCGTAGTACCCATGCGCCACTTCATTGAAACAATGCTGCCAAACTGCAAGACTGCCCTTAAAGACAATATGATCATCGTTCTTGCGAACCCCCAGAATCAGCAGCAGCTTGAGAAAATAAAACAGGGTATGAAGGATCTGGCCCAAAAGCATCACGCCATCATCGGAATGAGTCCACGCTTTGGCAACCTTAACGATTTGCCCTTGAACAGTATCAGAGCCAGCGATACCCTAAGTACAGCGCAGCTGTTGTATGGGATCGATGCGCTGTACGATTACGATGTTTTTCGATTACAAACAATGCTGCTCAAAACTTGTCAACACATTGACCCAAGCGAGTTTTGCCACGAGGCGCTGGACATCCTCCTGGACAACGATAAACAGTACAAAACATCCTATTATGTCACACTATATGAGTTCGTTCGAGCTGGGGGAGAATTGTCGCGGGCGGCGAAAAATCTTTTTGTTCATCGCAACACGCTGACGTACCGGCTGAATAAGATTGCCGATTTGATTCACGTGGACCTGGACAGTGACGATATGCGTATGTTCCTTTATCTCTCCTACAAGATGAACGAACTGCAGGAAAAACTTTTGGCCAGGTAAATCATTCCTCCCGGTTAAGCCGCCGCATTTTCGTCCAGATCGGCTTTCTTGGGGCGTACGCACAGGACTGCCAAAAGAGCTACAATAAGGCTCGTTATCACGCAGACGATGAACGTTGCATTGGTTGCTTTGTTCAAGTTGGCAATATTGCTGGCATCGGGGCAGATCGTATCAAAAACCAGGCCCAGAATCACGGAGCCAATCGTGCTGGCAAATGTTCCGGCAAAGGAAATCATGGAGCCGCCTGACGCCATGTTTTCCTTGGTCAGGTTCGCCTGGATGGAGGGCGTAAGGGCGACGGATTTGAAGCTCTCGGTGAGACCAGTGATGCCGATGGCGACATAAATGATCCAGAGAGGAGTAGTGGGGCTTACAAAACTCATCATCAGGCAGCCGACAGCGGCGATAACACCAGCCAAGAACAATGAGATCCAGTTGCGTTGTCTTGAATTCCGGGCAACCCACGTGCCAAGTAACAAGGGTGCAATCATGTTGATGATGGAACGAGGCAGCTGAACAGTGCCGGACATGGCGGCAGGCAGACCAAGAACGACCGTAATGTCAAGCGGCATATAGACGCGAAGCGCCAACCCGTACCAGCCAATGAAGAAGCAGCATAAAAGAGCGCCTGTAAAACGGAGGTTTTTAAACATCTCGACGGCAACGATCGGGTCGGGAGCCTTTTTTTCACGGATGATGAAGGCAATGGTGCCCAGCACCATCACTACCATGGAGGCGAGGATCAGCGGATCACCCCATCCCCGTATTTTGCCCCAGTTACACGTATACATAATTGCGATTACGGTGATGGCCAAAAGCGCAACGCCCGGAAAATCAATGGGATGCTTGCGCTCGCGCTTCATGTCCGGGCCGATGATCGAAAGCGCCACTGCTGCTACGAAGGAGATCATACCCGGATAAGCAACGCCTAACCAAGGCATGCCAATGTCACTGAACCAGCCTGCTATGGTCGCTCCAAAGAAAGCGCCAATGGCCAACATGGCTCCCTGAATGCCATACAGGGTAGGCAGCTTGGAGCGTTCGAAAACAAAGGGGAAAATCGAAGGCGGGATAGGAGTTAAAAAAGCGGTACCAATCCCAATGCAGCAGCGGGCTACCAGCAATATGACCAAATTCGGTGCCAACCCGGTTATGAGACTGGAAACCAGTGAAATAGTTCCGCCAATCAGCAGCATTATCCTGCGTCCGAAAAGGTCGGCAAATTTCCCCGCGATCGGCAGAAAAATCACCATCCCCACCGAAGCAAGTAATGTCATGAGGGAATAGTAAGACATGGCATCAAACCGGCTAAGCAGCTGCCTTTGGATTGTGCCGATGCCCTGCCCGCTCAGTGTCATGGACAGGGAGATGATGCAGCCACAAATGAAAATCATATTCTTTCTTGCATTAGAATAACCAAATTCGTTGCTCATATGACTTATCTTCCTTTCTTGATTTCGAAAAGCCGTGCATGAAAGCGTCTGTCACGCACGGCCTTAGTTTGATTCGTCAGAAGCTTACAGGATGGCACGGCCGGCGAAGAATCCGGCGCGAACAGCTTCGCCAATCTGTCCGACGGTGACGCAATCTCCGATCTGTACGGCATTCCAGTACTTATCACAGATTTCCTTGGCAGCCTTGGCATTGGGCCTGGTTCCGAAAGCGGCAATGACGGTATCGCATTCAAGTTGGAGCTCGCCCTCGGGTGCAGCAACTCTGACACCGGCATCGTTGAACTCAAGTACCCTGGTGCTGGTGTAGACCTTGATGTTATGTTCCTTGAACATCCTTGCAATGGTGGTCATGGGTGCAAGGGAAGCCTTTGGTACGACCCGGTCCAGCATCTCTACAATGGTGACATCCTTGCCTTCCATGGCCAGATCGATGGCGCAGTCGCAGCCGGAGAAGCCACCGCCGGCAACAACAACCTTCTGGCCAATGCGGCTCTGCTCACCGATGTGAGCATCAATGACTTCCAGAACGTTGCCGCGATCTTTGCCGGGAATAGGCGGAACAAAGCC
>Ga0153996_1000252_pt1 | contig 24910 bp, 27 predicted proteins | sample TSNC080MetaG_FD_104728 | JGI IMG/M metagenome (GOLD analysis project Ga0153996, IMG submission 104728) | Attine ant fungus gardens microbial communities from North Carolina, USA - TSNC080 MetaG | ecosystem: Host-associated > Fungi > Mycelium > Unclassified | place: USA: North Carolina, Lumber...
AATTAATATACATGATGAATTAGAGTTGTCATCCCTTTATGTTCAAGATGAAATAACAAATTCAGTTGAGTATATTAAACTTATAAATAATATGATTAAAGTATATTGCGGGAAGTCTGATCTTTGTGTCAGTATCATTTATTCTAAGTCTGGAAATACTTTAACCTTAAACGCTTTATAGCCATAGTTTGTGAAATAATCTCTTCGATTTAATTATAATCTTAGAATGGATGAACTGTGGTGTTACCCGTTGGTCATTAATAATTTTATACTATTTGTATGAGGAAGCAACTTCCGAATAAGAGTATGGCTTAAATCTTGCAACAAATCTGCTTTTAGAAGTGAAAGTTATGGTGAAGTCAAAATATATTAAGATGCAAAATGATTTAAAAACATCATCGCTTATGGCTATCAAAGTCCACTTATTTTACCTTAATAGGTAGAGGGCAACATGCCTGAATGAACCTTGACAATTGAAGAGTCAATCTGAATGTCGTTTTTGAGCAAATGGAAGGCATTGTACATTTAGTAAAGGCAACGACAAAGCTGTTACAGCAGCTCCACGACCAGATTCAAAATGTTTACCCCAGCTACAAGAAGTTCTTCCATGAAGTAGAATGACGGACATCACTGGCTTTCTATGAGCAATATCCATCCCCAAGTCATTTAGAGATGGTAACAGAAGAGAAGCTGGCAGAGTTTTTGAGATTTCATAGCCGTAATACCTGTTCTACGAAAAGAGCTGTTGAAATACTAACGCTGGTTGAAAAAGATACGATTAGAGAACGAGAATATCAGTATGCAAGGAATGAAGCGATACAGAGCATTGTAAGGAATATTCGGTTCGATAATGAGGAAATGAAACGGATTGAGAAGATAGAAGCAGAGATGCTAAAGGAACTGAATTATCAGCTGGAAACCATCCCGGGAGTCAGCACTGTGACTGCCAGCGCATTAGTAGCGCAAATCGGCGATATCAAGCGGTATAAGAGTGCAGATAAGCTTGCCAGATTTGCCGGAGTAGCACCAATCTATCAGGGGTCTGCCGGGAAGGGGAAGAATTATCAGAACAAAAGTCTGGGAAACAGAGAGCTGTATAATGTGTTGTACTTTTTGGCAATCCAGCAGATTTACATAGATAAAAAAGGAAAGGCACGTAATCCGGAGATGCGGGCTTATTTCGAGTACAAAATTTCAAAAGGAAAAACGAAGATACAAGCATTAATCTGTATTATGAGAAGATTGGTCAGGATAATTTATGCCATGATGAAGTGCAAAACGGCGTATGAAATGCCAGAGATAAAAGAAGATTTTGCAGAGAAGAAGATATCGTAGAAAAAATGTGGTAGAATGTAGGAAATACAAGGGTTCTGCCATAAAAATATAAAATCCTATTCCCCGCCCCGAGGGAACTGGCGGATCTGGCAAAATGACAAATAAAGAGGCTACTGAAAAAGCAGAAGAGCTAGGGTATCAAAAGACAAATGAGCGGTCACATGGGCAGCCAGTATATAAAAATCCAAAGGGTAATCCAAAGTATATAACACCAGATGTAGATTCATATAGTGGAGGGACATGGAAAGGTGCAGATTCAGTAAAAGACCTCGGAAGCAAAAATACCCGCACGGAACATACGATGGTGATTTAAACAGGATAGGAGATTAATATGTATTATTTGAGAATAACAAAATATAATCCTAAATATCGCAATAGCAATGATATATACCCTGGAGAGGAATGGGCTTCATTTAGTGACATTGGTAATAGATTTCATGATATTGAATTAACATTTGATACTTATTCTGCAATAGAGGATTCATATGTAGATGGTGTTATATCCATTATGAACGAATTAGATATTAAGGAGCTTAAATTAACTGAATTAGAAAAATATTATTATGACAAACAATTTGATAATTCAAATGGAAACATGAAAATAATATATGATTCAATTAAAGAGGATATGCATATATCTATTGATAAAATAGGATTATTGATTAAACTGATTTTAAGAGAAATGATATGGGGGAAATTGGTTTCTAATAATCTGTTTGTTCATTTTGGATATGATTATTATATGTATATAGGTTCATCAATCCCAATTCTAAAAAGTAAAGAACTAATAGAAAAATCAGGTCTGTTTGTAGAAAATATAAAATCGCCATATTTAAATTAGATTTATGTGAAACTTTATGAAAGAAGGTTTTAGAGACATAAGGAGAATTAATCAGGATTAGCCAAAGCCACCTTATAACCTCATAATTACTAAAAACAAAAAAGAGCATACCTTGTCAAGAACTTGCCATATAAGTAGTAGAAGCATTCTTTACAGGCAGGGTACGTTTTGTGTTGTAGTTTTTTAAAAGAAAATGCAAGGATCCGGTGTGCTATTGGGAGGACGATGATGTCCAATACTCTGACCCTGGTTTTGAAGGTGGAGCAAATGATATGAGTTTGAATGAAGCTAGAGAAAAGTATTTAAGGATTGGAGCGATTGATAGTGAGTTTTTAAGCAAAGTTAGAAAACCATTAGAAGTAGAGAAAGGAAAACGATGTAAGTAGTTTTCCAAATAAGTATTAGGTGTATTGGTCTTGATTTTTGATAACGGTTACTTGTAAATCCTTTGCTTCAATCAAACTTTCCTGCTTGCACTTCGGACAGTAGAGGGGGAAGTTTTTCAGTTCCGTATCTTCCCGTATCTTGTATACATGCAGAAATGTTTTTTTATAAGATTGTTAAATAAAAAACCAATGAACTGTGATTTTTCAAAAATTCACTGACTCTGTAACTTAGCGTATGTCTCTAGATAATGGATGTATTTAGTTACTGAACGTATATTAATGTTTTTGCTTGCACTTCGGACAGAATAGCAGCTAATTCGTAAGCACTGTATCTTGTCGCAATCGTATCCGGTTTTTTCTTGCAAGTAGGACATAGGAGACATTCTTTTTAAACCATAATTTGAAACCTAACAACCACTGTAGCTTACGATTGCTGTGCGATTTTACAACGTAAAAAGTCTCATAATCTAGTGATAGGACCATTTTACGTTGTGTATTTACAAATGCTTATACTCCGGGCTATCAATTTTATTTTAGATAGTGCGAAATAAATCATTACCAAGAAGTAATAAGTAAAATTAAACTACATATAAAGGTAATTGCTGATAACGGTGTCATTACTAAATTTTCTTTTCGGCTACGTGTGACTTTACTATTAAAGAAAATGGCATATCCTGTAAAAATCGTGATAATAATTATTAGTATTAGTCCAATAAGAGGATTGATATCTAAGGTCAAAATATTTCCTCTTTGTAGGAAGGCAATACCACTAAGAGAGAACAGCAAATAACAAAAACCATTTACAACCCTCTTTGGGGGAGGCATAATCTTGTCCTGTCCTCCTAATACATATTCTCCTAATGGAGCACCAAACAGCAATAGTAAATGCAGCAATGCCATGCCCAATGTGATAATCGAACATATAACAGAGGTTATATAGCCTATCATAATTCTCTCTCCTTAATAAGGGTTTATTTCACTTTTATGAATGAAACTCATTATATAAATTTTCGCCGTAGTCATATGTAATCAGACAACCGCCAGATAATATTTCTTTGCTTGTATCATTATACAAGACTTTACCCCTAATATCAATATAGGTTTTTCACCCCTGCCCCTGTTGCTGACCGTTTCAATCGGTCAAGAGGCAGGTATTTAAAGGTTGTTAAGTACCATAATTTTTGCCTATATAGATGAGGGGAAGTTTCCACTGATGAACCTTGATAATTGAATAGTATTAAATCGAGCCAGTCATGACTGGTAAAATCTCCTTTCTTCCGCTTGATTATTCGCTAGTCCGAGATTTGATTTTTGTCAAGGGCTTGTTATGAAGCAATGGCCACACACTTGATAAGAATTGAAGATACGGATATCTTTTCAGAAGCGGAAAAGAGGTAGTGTTGGCAGCCGTCAGACGGCGGTGTGCGAAGCGTAAGCCGCAGGTCTGTCTAAGAAGTTTCCTATGAGCATCAGGTGAGGTAAGGAATACATATGTCTATGGGAATAAGAGGATCTCCGTGACGGAGGCAGCGAAAGGAACCAGTGTCAATAGTATCTTGCAGGAAGAGGCGCGGATAGGTTATTATATATATGACGGAAGGGGCAGCGTGTCCCAGGTGGTGCCGGGGACGGGGGATCTTGTTACAGGTTATAGCTATGACCCATTTGGGAACATGACCAAAGGAGGGCCGGAGGCCGGGAATGTCTTCGGTATAACGGGGAGTCCTATAATGCCATGGCCAATATCTGGTACGTGCGGGCGAGATATTATGATGCGGGGACAGGACGGTTCATCAGTGAGGATGATTACCTGGGGAATCCGCTGTCAAGGAGCAGGTAATCTTTAACGTGAAGAATAATACTGCTTTCTACATAGGGGAGTATACGGGGCAAATCGGAGTCGTTGTAGGCTCCTCCTATTTTATGGAAGGCCTTACGGGAGGGATGCAGATTGTGGGGAATGCAGCGGCAGTGATAGAAGGTGTCCAGATATTAGTACCTGTGGTTACTACCGTATCGGCGATAAACCAGGGTACTACAGGGAATATAGTCAAAGAAGCTAGTGGGTCTAAGGGAGCCAGTGACACTGAAAGTTCTGATTCTAAAGATAATTCTAACGCACAGGAAGCTGAAAGGTTAGCTACGGAAAATGGGTATGATGATGCTCATGACTTAAAAAAGAGCTATGTAGGTAAGAATGAAATGTCCAAATTCCGACAGGGTTGTATAAATAGGAGGTATTGGATTGTGTATTTAGACGATACAAAAATAATGGTTGATTTTTGGATTGGTGGTGATTATCCTAATATTCAATCAATAACATTATTATTGGGTGTTAACCCGACGGAAATACGATATAAAGAAAGTTATAAAATCAAAGAATTCGCGAAAGATTCTTGGTCTATATCAACGGGATATGAGAAAGAACTGGCTGTTTCCGTGCCCTTTGAAAAAACAGTAGATATATTTAAGGATAAAGTGGAGAAAATTAATAAGATCAAAGAAAAATATAGTCTTGAAAGTGTCATAATAATTGTAGTTAAGGCAAATATAAATTATATGCCAGAATATGTTTTGACGAGTAAGTGTATTGATTTTGCTTCAAGAACAAATTCAGAAATACATTTTGATAATTATATATATGAGAATGAAAATTGAGATGTAGGAAGTGTAGTTGGTCGAAATTACATTATTTACCAAATAAATGGATGAATAAAATAAGTATCTATAAATTGTCATAAGATTTAGAGTCAGAAATGGAATATGAAAATTTGCCAATCATAAGAGTTTCATTCAATATGAGTGGAAAAAAATTGATTTTTCCGAAATAAATGAAAGTATTGGTATTAGAGCCAATACAGAAAGAGGGGTAGACGATTGGCCGGATGTAATTAAAAACAACAATAGCTTGCCAGACAGTTTATAGCCAGGATGCATATGGTCATTACTTTATGAAAAAGAAAACTGCAAAGATATTGATATAGCACCAAATGGAAGTATTGTATCATTTGGTAGTCAATAAGGAGGAGAATTTTGGCATTAAAACATGAATTTTTAATTACTGATAAAGAATATGCATTGGGGGAGGATTTCCTAGAGGAAGAAAGTGTGGAAATCTCGGATTATTTGTTATTATATATTAATGATACTTTGAAATGGATAGTAACCTGTTGGAATAATTCTAAGGTTAAGCCTGGTCTCAACTATTATGGTTATTCAATAATCAAGGGTGAGGCATTACATAATTTCACTAAAATTATCGATGTCTGGAAAATGATATTTTTGAATGCACCAACAGTTTTTTCATTAACAGGTAATTATTTGTTAGAGGAAAATCAGTATGAAGAAATATTCGTTGATGCTACTAAGTTAATAAATGAACTTAATGGACTTTATCAGTTATGCATAAAAGCCTTAAATGAAAACAAACAAGTATTACATAAAGGGATATAAGATGAAACCACCGGGGCGTATAGCTTACGCTGAAAATGGCTCCCATAAGTCGGTAGATTATACCTACGATGAAGCCGGGAACATGGTTTTAATGGCTTATGGGGAGGATCAAGGCCACCTATGATTATGATTTAAATGGCAGCCTTACATGTGTCACCGATGGAGAGGGAAGCAGCACCAGGTATAGCTATGATGCCTTAGGCCGCCTGATTAAATCCCCATAGGTTATCGCAAACGTACGCAGTTTCGAGCAATGAAATTAATCAAAGTAATGTGCCAGTTATTGGCACAATGAAAGTCAGATATCCAACCTTGAGATATCTGACTTTTTGGCACATGACTTCGTTTAATTTTCTATTCATTTTCGCCGTAGTCATATGTAATCAGACAACCGCCAGATAATATTTCTTTGCTTGTATCATTATACAAGACTTTACCCCTAATATCAATATAGGTTTTTCACCCCTGCCCCTGTTGTTGACCGTTTCAATCGGTCAAGTGGCAGGTCTTTTTTTATACCCCGAACACAAATAATCCTGCGTATTTTTAACTGAACCGTTCAGATTCATACTGTGGAAGCGGTTGGAAAGATATTTCCAAATTAAAGCTTGAAAGCAGAACAGATTCGCAAAAATTCAAGGCGTTACGGTACTTCTTCAGATACCGTAAGTGTCGCTGTCCGTAGACACCCACAGGCTTTTCTTTTTCGGCAATAAGGCATGGTAGGGGATAAAGTAATCCCCATGCTGCTCATATGCACCGCTTAATTGCTCAAAAATTGATTTTGCCATTTGTAATTCCTCCAAATAATAATAATCACTCCACTTTGCCGTGCCTGCTATCTATAACACGATTTTAGTTTTATCCTTATCTGGTTTCACACTTATATAATTGTTTTGTAAATGCAATTTGAAAATCTTTCTAAGAGAGTGATTTGAAAATCTTTCTAAAAGAGTGACTTCTTTTTCCTATATATTTGTGATAGAATATTGATAAGGTGGGTAATGTAATTTATATTTTTCGGCGGTTGGATCTTGAAATCGTCCCCAATGCCCTAAAAGGCGTATTAGGAATAGTAGAGCTTTAATCCTGATAATTATATTTTCAACTGTTATCGGGACGAATTACCCAAAGCATGCTACACGCTATGACAAGTTGCTCGCTCACTTCTAATCTCTTGTCTTCCTTGCTGCTGTTATGATTTTGTTGAAATAGCACATATTCAATGAATTTCTGGATAGATCCTAATAGTTAAAATAAAATTAATATAATAAAGGAGAAGAGACATGTATTTTAAACAATTGGATTGGGGAGGTGGAGAATGGACTAACAAGCCGATAGCTTATTCTTATTCCGAAACTGAAATGTATGTAGAGCCAGCTGAAGGGAGTGATTACTGGGAGAAAACCTTGTACGAATTTCAGCATGACACAGGCCATGCACTTCTTACTTCATGGCCGAATGAAACCGGAATGGAGGTCTCCTTTGATCTTAACCAGGCTTTTTGTAGTTTATATGACCAAGCTGGTTTAATGGTTTGGAAGGATGCAATGCATTGGATTAAAATTGGAATCGAAATGAATGATAATGTTCCATGTATTGCCATTGTAGCAACACATATATATTCTGATTGGTCACTAGCCCCTGTTCCAGAATGGAACGACTCAAATGTCACATTTCGCATATCAAAAATAAAAGATGCAATAATAGTGCGAGCGAGAAAAGATGACCAGGATTGGCATACTTATCGCATCATCTATTTTCCTTTTGGTGAAGACGAGGGTGTTAAGGCTGGTTCAATGGCCAACTCCCCCACACGATCAGGTTTGCAGGTGCGGTTTACGCGATGGATGCTTACCGAGCCAGATCAAGGATTGCATGAGAATCCCCCCATCCAAACATCATAATAAATTAACAGCCAGGGTTTCATAATTGAATATCCTGGCTGTACAGGTCATAACAAGGATTGGTGGTATAAGCACTGAATAACCCTTAATCTTCTCTTTTCATTTGATGTTAAATTATATTTTTGCGTTTTTTCTTGCGTATGACAGTAAAATATAAGACTATTCCGCACACAGCCAGGTAAAGACACGCAAATACAAGAATCAGCATAGGACTAAAAGCCGGAATCGCATTAGGTTTCAAACCCAGCAACCATTGTGAAAAAAGTAATGAGGGCAATATTCCTGCAAGAAGTACATTCACTATAAACAACGGTTTACTTAATACGTGCCCCCCGGCAAGAAACCAACTAATCATGACGAGCATGATTCCCACACTCACTATAATCAGCCCGCCGTAAATATTCATTGTATATATACCATCACTTAGTTGTCCAAAGGTAGCAACAATACCAATTAGAATCAACATTGTTGCCACAGCAGAAACAATTTGTGAGCCGAGCGGAGCTGTGCGTTGTTTGCTGTCATCCTGTGTCGGCAGCACGTCACCTTTAAGAATATAGTCAATCGTTACTCCAAAAAATTCACCCATTGCAATAAGCTTTTCGACTTCCGGCAATGATTGACCGCTTTCCCATTTCGATACAGCCTGACGGGATACACCAAGCATTTCAGCCAACTGTTCTTGTGACAGTCCTTTACTCTTTCTTAATTCCTGTATACGTTCTTCGATGGTCATTAAATCATCTCCTTTCCCAACCAATAATACCTATTTGCATGGTTGCGTTCCACCAACCAGCACTTTGAATTTTGTCAACTACAGGTTGCAGGCTTATTTTTAACGTTTCAATAACGCATTATTGGATTTAAAATAAAGGTATGCCGTTTATAACAGACTGTTATTTCAAAGACACAGCGAGGGTTTTGTGTTATACTAAAAAATACAAGAATATTAATAGTATCCCCTTAAATAACATACAGGAGTGTTTGCTATACAGTGTCAAAAAGAAAGCGTCTCCTGCCATCAAGAAATCACCTGGAGTTCGCCATATTCAGGTGATTTCTTGATGGCAGGAACCTTGTCAGGTGCATCGAGGTCGTGACTGGCGACATTGTATATGTCGACGAATCCACTTTTACTAAAATAATTTTTAATGTGAAATTATCTTTTTAAGAATATCCTTCCTTTTAAGACCGTTCTTTTTTGCATTTGCTTGCCAAACAGCGTGTGTTCCCGTAAACTTCCATGCAAACTTTGGAAAATTCGGGTTGAATAGAATAGATTCCCCACTACTTTTTTTATGAATGTTATCCGCAAGGCTTTCCATTGCTTTGCCAAGGTTTTTGAGCGGACCATGACTTATCGGTACATTTTTAACAAATTCCATCATTTCTCCTGCACCTTGGCCTATAGCCATTCCAAAATTGATACCAGCTCTATCACACCAGTTTTCCATGATTTGAAGTGCAATTTTATTTTGATGCCCCTCGTAAAAACCGTTGTTTATAATGGCGTAAACGTAAATATTATCTTTTGCCTCTTTTTTCAAATATTCTTCAAGTTTTATCATCATTCTGAATAAATGTGAAGGTATCGCATCTATATATAAGGGAAATGCGAAAATCAGCACATCCGTATGGCAAAGTTCTATATAATGTTTTTCATTAAGAGGCTTTTTATTGATATTGTAGGAGGTCATTTCATGCTCAGCGTTAATGAAAGTTCCAAATATCTTTAACATTATCCCGGAGTTGCTTTGTCCAAGTTTAGGACTTCCGTTAATCATGGCAATTTTCATTTGACAACCTCCTTGATGGTCTGTAAATCTTTGTGGAAATACGCTTTGCTTTCAGAAAAATAAAAATTTATACCATTTGCTTTTACTAAAGCTTTTGCCGTTTCTTGTTCCCTTTTAGTTATATCCTCTCCATAAAAATATACTGATAAAACTATAGTATTCTCATAACGATTTTTATGATGTGTTTCTCCGTTTATAGAAACAAAATAAGGCAGTATATATGGTATGCATCTATCTAAAACATTTCGTATAAATGGGCTGTAGCTTCCATATATGCATCTGCTGATGATAACCAGTTCATTGCATTTTGAAAGTAGTTCTCCCATGTTGCTATAGCCATCCTTTAAAACGCATACTCCCGGGGTTTTTATCCAACAACCGAAACAACCAATGCAGTTATGGATAGTGCCATTGTCCGATATGATGACGGTATCTGTATCATTGTTCGGGTACAATCCCGAAAACTCTTGTTGGTTTAAATCATGCAATATAATTTTCAAAGTTCTCTCCTTCCAGTAAATATGTTATTTGTTAGTACATTGTTCCAGTTTCCTGAATATTGGACACCCTTATTAGTAAGTAACGAAGCAACTCCATGTACCAATGACCATAAGGCAAGCAAGTTATTTAAATAATCATTTTTTGCTAACCCCATATCATAAAACATTCGATAGGTCGTTTCCTTAAAAAGAGCAAAAGGCTGATAATCGTTTTCTGCACCAATATCAAAGTCAATCGTTATTCCTGAATGGTAGAAAATGAATTGAAAATAATGTGGATTCTCGCTGAAAAAAGAAATATAGGCACTTCCGAGCAGAGATACAGCAACGCGACTATCTTCTTGACCTTGAATAGATATTCGTAGTTTTTCCATGAATTTTTGAGTTACATATTCACCCATTGCTTGGTTAAGAGCTTCAATACTATTGAAATGACTGTAAGGGGCTGTATGGCTCACACCACATTTTGCTGCAACCTTTCTTAATGAAAAATCTTTCACGCCTTCTTCGCTAATGATTTCTATTCCAGCCTCTATGAGTTTATTTTGCAAATTACCATGATGATATGGTTTGCTTTTCATAAAGTCTTTCCTCCTTTACAATCTTTACAATGTCAAGTTTATTCTGACTATCTAAAGAGCTTGTTATATTCGGACAGCACTTTTATTTTGAACAAATTTGTCAAAGTTCAGGAAGGCTTCCTTGGCCTGATCGTAGGCTGTTGTAGGTGCAGTTTTAGAAACAATCCCAAGAGGATATTTTACAAACATGAAAGATGTCTTTTCAGCCATTGGTAACCAACAAAAAAACTATAATTAGCTTTTTTCAAACTATGAATGCAATATATACCCATCAAGTTATATTCCCTCACCGCTAATGACAGGGGCGCGGGCGATTATGATACCGGTACAGAAGAGGATGTGCTTGAGCGGTAAATCCTTCTTGAAAAAGTGCCTCGAATATTCTATACTGTATGGACAGGCAAAGCCTGTTACAAGGGAGTGATAAGAAATGCAGGCAAAATTCAATATGACAAGAGATGAGAATATATTTGCAGCAAAAAGAAATATCATTGATTATATATGGAAAAGCGCGAAGCTGGAAGGGCTTGCGGTAACCTATCCTGATACTGAGGCTATTTATAACGGCATGAGCGTACCAGGGATTAAGGTGTCGGAAATTGTGGCGGTAAACAATCTTAAACATGCATGGCAGTTTTTACTTGATAATCTTCACTACTCCATAGATTATCCGTATATCTGCAGGATCAACCAACTTGTCGGTGGTGATAACCTTATTATCAACGCAGGCTTTTTAAGGCGGGTTCCCGTTACCATAGGCGGTACTACATGGAAACCGGATATACCTATTGAGCCACAGATAAAAGAAGAACTTGCCGATATTTCTACGATTAATAGCCCCACGTACAAAGGAATAACACTTATGCTTTATTTAATGAGGAAGCAGATGTTCCTTGACGGGAATAAACGTACCTCTATGCTGGCTGCTAATCAGGTAATGATTTCATCCGGCTGTGGGATTATATCCGTTCCCATTGAGCGGCAGAGGGATTTTACAAAAATGCTGGTTGAGTTTTATGAATCAAATGACATGCAGCCATTAAAAGAATTTGTATATGACTTTTGCATAGACGGAATCGCATTTGAACATGATTCGCATGGGGAGCAATATGATGACGAGGAAGAACTGGAACGGTAAACCTACTACTACGCATTCTAACCACCCTGATGAATAATCAGGGCGGTTTTTCAATTGGAGGAGAAAAAATTATGCGCATGCAGGTACAGGCACGGTCCATGCCGTTTACCGAAGAACAGATGAAATAGGTTATAATGAAAATGGACAGCCAGTAAAACCTAAAATCCCAGTGGTTCCAATACTATAAGAAAGGATTAATTATGAGTACAGGTGTAAGCGGAATTATTTATGCGAATAAGACAGATGTAAATTATGAAGTGGAATTATCTTTTTATTTTGAAAAGATAGCTAATGAAGAAAGAATAGGAAGTAAATTAGGAGGCAATGTATCAAAAGAAGTATATAATAACTATTCGGATATGGGAAAAGACTATTCTTTTATTTTTGAGTTATTGGATACTCCTCTTGATAATTTTGCAGAAGAATTATCCGGACCTAATATGTATAATATTGGAGTGACTAGTTTATTAGATAGAATGCGAAAAGTTCAAAGCCTATTTGAAAAAATATTAAGTTATAAGCAAGTAACTAAAATAATGTTAGATATTAATTACTTGGCTGGGTTAAATGAAAAAATATTAAGGTTAAATGTTTTGGATTTTGCAGAAGAGGTTTCGAATTTGTATGAGTCTAATACGGTTTTCCCACCAGTGGTGAGATTAATAGTAGAACTGTAGTTTTGAAATTCGGTAAAAAGAAGCAGTTATAAAGAAATTAGTCAAATAAGCTGAAACATAGGAAATATCAGTATTTAAGTCATTTTTTTAAGAGACTCTTCCCGCCCCAAGGGAGCCTGTGGAGGCAAAGAAAAACCTAACAATTCAAATAAGTTAAGTGATAGTTATCTTAAAGAAAAAGGGATAGATGGGCATGAAGTTAAAAAAGATTATCTTGGTGATAAGGCACCTATTGCTAAATATGATCTGTATGTGGATAAGGACACAGGAAAAATATGGATATATCTAAAAGAAGGAAAAGATACACCTATACCAACAGATTATTTTATAAAATAGGAGGCATCAATAATGTCAAATACATATTTTGAATTGAATAAGACTAATATTATGTCAGAATTCAGAATTTTGGGAGATGATTTTACACCAGAAGTCATTACTGAGAAGCTAGAAATATTTCCAAGCAAGGTTTGGAAAAAAGGTGAAAAAATAGAAGGAAGTAATAAAGTTAGGGATTACAGTTGTTGGTGCTTAAGTACTGGTTATGATGAATCTTATGATATAAATGAACAATTAAATAAGTTATTAACAATATTGATACCTAAGAAAATGAAATTAATAGAATTGAAGGAATTGTTATCTTTAGATTATAAGATAGATATAGTTATAAATATAGAATCTAATGAAAAGCCAGCTATTTATTTAGAAAAAAAATCATACAATTTTCTAATGATTTAGATATTATTTTAGATTTTGATCTCTATATTTATTGATTCTAAAAGTTTTGTTTTCTATAATCTGCCCAAGGAAACTAGTGGAGCTGATACTGAAAAGATACTTGACTCTGCTTCCGCACATTTAGAGCAGAGTGGAAAACCAGCCACCCGACAGGGTTTACCCTTGAGAATTGGAAATAGCAATGCTTTTTTATGTCAAGGGCGGCGGTAGGCTTACAGAGATTAAAACTTAGTTACTAAAGTAGTTGCTCACAATGTGACAAGCTTTTCTGCTAAAATGTTCTCATGAGGTTAACTTATCCCCAGCCACGCAGGTAAAGGAAGCGTATGTATTTATTATTTATAATTTTAAAGATTTTGTGAAAGACAATTTAGAAATGCGGGATAAGGTAATAGAAGATTTTGTTAATATAATACTGCCATTTTGGGAAGAGGAAGTAGGGAGGGTGATGGTAGGAGGATATCCAAAGCCCTTTGATGTCTATTTAGTAGATTAAGAGAATATATTGCCCACAATGTGACACGAGCATATGTTAAGATGTTAGCATCAGAAAAGGTATGACTGATTCAGCAACGAATCGGTACACTAACGCCTTATTCTCTTGATAACATATCAAACAATAGAGAAGACAGGCTGTCAAGAATTTACCATATGAAGATATGGTACGAAGTATCCTTTACCTCGGCCAAACTGATAAACCGGACATTCAATCTTACAAACACACTTTCAATCAGTTCCCCGGCCTCGTAATAGTTGCAGGAGAGGCAGACTACACGTATAAATATGCGGTCATCCAGCAATCCGGGCAGCCCACTCACCTCCCCGTGATTTGTAGTAAGCTGGGCTCCCTATAGCAAGAATTATAAATTAAAAACCGTTCTAAGCCATGATTTTTTCATACGTTTTGTGCCTTGAGCGGATGCGAAAGGAATGGGTATAAATATGACATTAAACGAAAACCAAGCATTTCAAGCAATGGTACTTTTCTTAGAGGAATATTATAAAAGAGGAAAATCAGATGATATTGCAATGTTACTTAGTAGCTTGATATTACTGGAAGATGGTTCCACGGCTGATCCTGCAATGTGGGGCGATTGGCTTCAATCAATTAGAAAGTTGGAATTGTAGGCAAGATACTCTATTCAGAATTGATAATAAGGCTGGGGGTGTAGCAAGAGCATTATGGGGCGATTAAGTAACACCGCCCTATGGAAATAACAAAATGATAGGAACATATGAACGAAATAGTTATTTAATGAGAAAAATATGTTTGCCCACAATATAACATAGCTTTCTGCTAAACTCATAATGATATAGAGGTCTATGACAAGAATGGCAATCATTTAGGTTCGATGGATCCATCTACGGGCGAGATGTATAAACCACCGGCCCCGGGAAGAACAATTAAACCTTAGAGAGAAAGGGAATAATAATAAATGAAATGCTGTTGTGATAAAATGGATTTTTTTGTTAATCAAAAGTGCAATATGCATAATAACATATATGAATGCCCTGATATTATAATATTGTATGAGGATAGATATGACGAATATGGGATTATAATTCATGATTCTGGTGAATCACATATAAAGATTAAATTTTGCCCATGGTGTGGTAAAAAGCTACCAAAGTCAAAGCGTGAATTATGGTTTCAAGAATTGGAAAATCAGGGCTATGAAAATCCTTTTGAAGAAGACATTCCAGTGGAATTTAATTCGAGTAAATGGTGGGAAAATAAAAACAAGGTGTTATAGATTTGGTCAACTAATTAATATGTAGATTGCTCACAAAGTGACACGATTATATGCTAAGATGTTATATAATAAAGGTACAACTTATTCAATAGCGAATTGGTGCACTAACACCTTATTCTCTTGATAAAATTCAAACAATAGAGAAGGCAGGCTGTCAAGGACTTTCCATTTTAAGAGAAATACAACTTAGCCCCGATGTGGTACCAGCAGACAGCCGAGTGCCAAATGGAATGCCGGGCGGAGTGTCCGGGGATATGGATGAAGCGAAGTGCAAACCACATAAGGGCAAATAAGTAACACCGCCCGATGTGACATAGCTTTCTGCTAAAATGCTATACATAAGAAAAGGAAAAACTGATTCGGTAAAGAATAGGCATACTAACATCTTATACTCTTAATAGCATTCAGGCAATAGAAAAAGACAGGCTGTAAAGGACTTGCCACGAAGTGATGCGAAATATACTTTACTGCCTGTTTTTTATGTCTAGATTCGTTGTGAAAACATGGAGTAAATGGAATAAGGCAAACATTTGTTTTGATAATCGTCGTGTAAAAGGGTGAACCTTGAAAATCTTATAAAGTATATTTTATATGGTCATGATAAAGTAGAAATTTTTAATGACAGACCAGACTTAGATTATGATGTAAGACTTGAACATGCATTTAAGCAGTATTGTAGAGAAATCAAAGAAAAATTTCAAGTAACTAATATAGATAATGAATCCGCTTCCCAACTGGTGACAGATATGCTGACCTTACATGATGAAATCCACACAGAAGTCGGTCTGCTTTCCGGTATAAGGCTGGCTATGCAGTTATATCCAAAAAAATACATATAAGAACAGCCTACCCCTATATCTTATTGCAAGAGATATCCAGCCACGACGCGGCGCCGTCATGTAGTAGGAGTTCATATTGATAGCAAGGGAAATATTCATGGTTATCCTGTTAATTCAGGAAGATATCTTAAATAATAAATTAGCTTAATAGGGGGATTAATAAATGTTACAAACTATAATGGGAGATATCCATATTGTTGTTAATAGAAAAAAATATGACTATACATTTATTGAATTATCAAATAAAGAGAAAATTTTTAAGGTCGATAAAAGATTCAAGATATTGGTCAGAAATTTTTTGATTGATGACGAGGAAGTCATTATTGAATGCATTTTAAAGACAAAAAATAATCGTATCTTAAACGGTGGTTCTGAAACTGGAGAAAATTTGGCACTTATTAGTTTTGCTTATGATAACGTAAAATTGAGTATAGGAACTATAGGGGATGTTCCGGGTGTGTATTATGAATATTTAAAGGATAGAATATGCATTAGGTTAACAAAAGATGCAGGGTTAAAAGAAGTTGTCTTTTATGTTGCCTGGATTACTATGCAGGATATTCTAAAAGAAGAAATTTATACATGGTTCGCCGCTGATCCAACATTAAGATTTAAAAAAAGGAGGAGGCTGTTAAGGATTACTAATCAAATGATACAAAGTACTTTTTACTACGATAGGTGGTAAATAAAAAGTCGTAAAAGGTGCCGACACCCGGAGTGTCATTGATCGGGAAGCCGCTTAAAATGGCATAAAGAGGGCATTCGCGCAACTTATTGCACCAGTCAGTGATGGAAGACAATGTAGAATTATTATTTTTAATTATGTTTGGGTAAAGGTTTACCCGTAACATGAAAGTACAGCATTAAGAGATTATCCTCTAGTATTATTATAAACTAAAGCTTCACACTAATATAAGTGCCTATACACCTTGAAAATTCAATATTATTTGAATGTCAGGGTGCAAAGCTCTTGACTTTCTTATCTTACATATGTAATATATAAGTGTTATGTAGGCTAAAAGGGCTAAGAAATTAAGCACAGACATTAGAAGCAAAGGAGACAAAATTGATTATAAAATGGCTGACCATTCGCCAGATAAGAAAGGAGACAGTGTATGGAGGAAAATAAGATTCCTACACAGAAAGCAGAACGACGGCAAAAGAGGTGTATACGTAGAATTTTCCTTACATCAGAGGATAAAAATTTTAAAAATAATCCGATTCTAAATGAAATAGAAAAAAATATTGTCAAAAGGATAGGGGAGACAGTTGTCAGAAAATTACAGGGATCAAGTGAAAGCATTAGAGATTATCAACTTATATATTACACGGATAAAATGACATATCAAATATCTTATGTCGTAAATTATTCTGGAGGCAATTCGTATGAAGAAATACTAACAGATGAAGAAATGATTCAAAGTATGTTGGTGAAATTATTAGATTCCTTGGATAGAAACACAATCATCAGCAGGCTTGAAGAATTATGCCTGGTCATTAACCACAATGTAGGTGTAATTCTACCGCACATCCATAATCTATTGCCTGAGAAAAAACATAAATTATAAAAGAAATAGTATTACATATGTAAAAAAATCTTTTTATACCCTCCATTGTAATGGAGGGTACACTGCAGCAATAATGAAGATGTAACTGTCCTCTCAAAAGAAGATATCGGTATAATTAAAGGGATGATGGAAAAAGGGTCAGTGGATGGAAGTCATACGTTATATGGAGTAACTGGAGGACTAAGGATATAGTGAAAAATATTCTGGATAGAAATCAGGAAATATTTCATTTGATGAAAGAAACTAAAAGTTAGGTAGGTATTTCACTCATTATAAGTAACATCGTCTTTTAATTCTTCCCCTATTTTGTTATATACTGAAAATGCATCCATTATATGTAGAGATTCTTCTGTAAATGTACTCTGAGCCCCAATAGTAACTAAAATGTACTCCTGATTCCACACATCGGCCATACTGGCAAGGCACAGGTCAGCTTCCTGTGTATATCCTGTTTTTCCGCCAGATATTGTTCCGCCTATGATTTCAGCAGAATCCATTAACTTAAACATGCTGCTATAAAAGGTAAGGCCCTCTGGGTGGATATTTGTGGCTGCTGATGAATGACGACTGCTTGTAAAGATTTCTCTGAAAACTTCATTTTGCAATGCATATCTGAGTAATACCGCAATGTCCTCCACTGTGGAATAATGCTGACTATCATGTAAACCGGTAGTATTAGAAAAATGTGTTCCCTTTAATTCCAGCTCTTCTGCTTTCTGATTCATTAAATTCACAAATTCCTCTTCTGAACCTGCAACAGTGATTGCCAGCCCAATACAACATTCGCCTCCGGATGGAAGAATAGATCCATAAAGCAAATCACTGATTCGTACTGACTCGTTAGGCTCAAATCCTGCCAGTGAGGCACCTCTTTCATATAGCATTTCAAAATTATCGGCTGGGAGTTCTACTGTCTGATTCAGGTCTTCTATCTTCTCAATTGCTAAAATGCAAGTCATGATTTTTGTTAAAGAGGCTGGGTAAATCATATCTTTGATAGCCAATTGCGCAATAATTGTTCCGTCTTCTACCTGCATCAATATTGCTGCAGAGCTAAAAAGCTCCGGTAAATCGAATGCTTCTTTTTCAATCACTTCGCTTTGAATAATCCTCTCCTTTATAACAACATTCACCTCATTGCTTTCAATCATTTCTGATTGTTCCGGTGATATCCCATCAATTTCTTTTCCTTCTTTCGGTCGCATTTTTATAAAAAGGAGAGTTGTTATAAGTCCAATAAAAATGACTGTTAAAACGAATAACCGTATTTGTAACTTTCTTCTGTAACTTTTCCTACTGTTTTTCTTTTTTCTTCTCACTATCTTTCTCCCCAAAATACAATAACATTCTAGAAACATAAACGGAGGTTGCCACCCTTCAATATTACATTTGTAAGAATTAAAAGTCAAGTACCTTTTATGGATGCTTGACTTTTAAATCTTACGGGTGTAATATATAATAAAGTATTACGTATGTAAGATTTTCAAGGAGGAATATTCAATGCGCAAAAAAACTTTGATTGGACTTAGCATTATGCTATGCGCCGGGGCACTCACCACAATTGGTATTTTCGCATATTCATCATTCTTTGCTGTGTCGCCGGAGGATAAGATTGTGCAGCCTGACAAATTGCTGTTGCAATACTTCTCTCATATCAATGACGGACAGTATGAACAGTCATATAGTATGTTAAATGAACAGAGCCAGGCAATTATTACAGAGGAAGATTATATCATGAAAAACAAAAATATCTATGAAGGAATAGAGGCAGGAAACCTCTCGATTTCCGTTACCGGGATATTCAATTCTGATGAAATGCCGGATTATATAGAAAACACAGAGGAGGCCAACTCAGATGTTGATTGGAAAGCTGTCACGTATTCCCTACGTATGGATACGGCAGCCGGAGAGATTCGCCATGACAACTACGCACTCTTCAGTTTGAACGAAGAGGAAGAATATAATATGGAATGGGCGCCTCGGATAATCTTTCCATCGCTGACCTGGGATAGCAAAGTTCGTATGAATACACTGCAGGCAAAAAGGGGAAATATCTATGACCGGAACGGCGAAATGCTGGCGGGCGAAGGCATAGCCTCCTCTATAGGTCTTGTGCCCGGAAAAATGAATGAGGACAGTGAAGCGGATATCCTTCAGATTTCCGAGCTTTTAGATATGTCAGTGGATGACATTAACCAAAAGCTGAGCGCCTCCTATGTTAAAGAAGATACATTTGTGCCGTTAAAAACTGTGTCAAGGGATCAGCAGGAATTAAAAGATGCGATTCTTAAGGTTCCCGGGATATTGATTACGGATCAGACAGTGAGGTATTATCCTTTGGGTGAAAAAGCATCGCACCTGATAGGCTATATTCAGAGCATTAATGCTGAAGAATTGGAAGTTCTTCGTGACCAAGGCTACAGCTTAAGCAGCGTACTTGGAAAAGCCGGTATAGAAAAACTTTACGAAGATCAGCTGCGCGCTGTAGATGGGTGCGAAATTATAATCACGGATGGCGATGGGAATTTAGAAGAGACCTTGGCCAGAGCTGAAAAAACTGATGGAGAAAACATCTCACTGACCATTGATTCACAAATACAAAGCCAGCTTTATGACCAGTTTTCAGAGGATAAAAGTTGTTCTATAGCCATGAATCCCAAGACCGGTGAAGTCCTCGCCCTTGTGAGTGCGCCCACATATAACGCCAACGATTTCGTCCTTGGCATGTCCATGGGCAAATGGACTGCGCTAAATGAAGATGCGAATAAACCGATGTATAACCGTTTTAAAGCAGCTCTCTGCGCCGGTTCTACATTCAAAGCGGTTACCGCTGCCATTGGAATTGACACGGGGATTATCTCCCCGAACGATGATTTTGGCCACAGCGGACTCAAATGGAGAAGTGATGAAAGCTGGGGTGGCTATTATATCACCACAACAATGGAGTACGACGGGCCTGCTAATATTGAAAATGCCCTGAAATTTTCCGACAACATATACTTCGCAAAAGCCGCCCTGAAAATTGGCGCTGAGGAATTTGCCAGGCAGCTCACCGACATTGGTTTTGAGGAACAAATACCTTTTGAATTTGGCTTATACTCATCCATTATATCTTCTACGGAAACATTTACCTCGGAAATCCAATTGGCGGACAGCGGTTTCGGCCAGGGGGAAATACTCGTCAACCCTGTGCATCTAGCTTGCATCTATTCCTCATTCATTAATGAAGGAAACATCATTAAGCCATATTTAATTCTTCGTGATAATCCCACGCAAGAAATCTGGATAGAAAACGCTTTTACACCTGATACGGCAAAGATTGTCCGTGATAGCCTGATACAAGTCATAGAAAGCGGAAGTGCAACAGATGCTAAGATTGATGGAATGACTCTTGCCGGAAAAACGGGTACGGCTGAAATAAAGCAATCCCAGGAAGATGTTGATGGCACAGAACTTGGCTGGTTCGTAATGTTTACAGCAGATGATAATGAAGAGAATTCACTTCTAATCATTTCGATGGCTGAAGATGTCAAGGATCGCGGAGGAAGCCATTATGTGGTTCCTAAAGTAAGAACGGTTTTTGAATTATGGCAAATTGAACTGGAGAGGTGATACACGCAATTGAGGAAATAGAAATTTTATTTTAATGGAATATAGATGTCAATTTGTGAATCCAAATGATTGGCCCCTAGAAAGCGTTTATCATAAATCTCAAAATCCTCACGATCATCCAATGTTTCTTTTGTAAATAAAACCCAGCTGCCCCAAATGTAGTCATATGTTTTTAGAAGAGCCGCAACTGTGCCCTTGTGCGTAAAAACAGCATACCGTCCGCCCGAAATTATTTTTGTATCCATACCTTTAGGCAAATGCCCAAAACTATCTACTTCTATGCCGGCTAACTCTGAAAAAGTTATATTACCATCTTTTGATATGCTTGCTTTTGTCCTGTCTGTTTCACATATACCAAAACGACGAGCTTCTGATGAGGCAGGTATTTGACTGCATATTTCAAGCAAATTGTTCCAAAGGTCGGGTAATATATTATGCAGAGTAGATGTTACCCCACGGATACCGGCAACAAAAATTTTATCCAATTCCACAATACGGGGCCTAATCGTTATTCCCTCTGTAAGATGCAGTAATGATTCCCGGTTCAGCATCTTTTTTGAACCAGTATATAAATCCAAATTATTTTTACGGTAAACCAAAGGACTTACACCATATAAAGATTTAAATGCACGGCTAAATGCCTCTGATGAACCAAAGCCACTCTCCATTGCGATATCAATGATACGTTTATTTGAATAAAGCAGTTTTTTACAGGAATTTGACAATCTGCGCTTCTGAATGTAACTGCCAATTGGCTCACCAATAACAGCAGTAAATATATGTGTGAGGTGGTAAAGAGAATACCCCGCAGCTTTCGCAATATCTTCTGAAAGTAGTTCCTCATCTAAATGCTGTTCTATATATTCAATAGCTTTTTCAAGTGATGCGAGATAATCCATGCTTTACCCCCTCCGATCTAAACATTTATTATATCACAATAGTGACAATCAGAATATCTAAACTTCGCAAAAATTATCATGAATAATAAAACCTGATCTGTTATAATAAATGAGAACCACTAGTCAAAGAGGATACTCGTAATCCGCTTCGCTGAGAAGCGGGGGACTTACTTAGGAGGTTAAAAAACTAAACTTTTAAGGAGTGAATATATGGCAGATATTATTATTCAAGGTCTTACAGAAAACAACCTAAAACATATTTCTTTTACAATTCCGAAAGAAAAAATAGTCGTTTTCACTGGTGTTTCCGGCTCAGGTAAATCCAGTATTGTTTTTGATACAATCGCCGCCGAATCCGGGCGGCAGATGAATGCTACCTATCCATCATTTGTCCGTTCAAGGTTACCAAAGTTTAAGAAACCAAGTGTGGAATGGATTGATAACTTAACCGCATCCGTTGTGGTAGACCAATCTCCACTTGGAGGCAATGCACGCTCAACGGTAGGAACCATCAGTAACTTATATTCCAGCTTACGTCTGTTGTTTTCAAGGATTGGCCAGCCTTATGTGGGTACAGCTTCCTATTTTTCTTTTAACGACCCTAACGGGATGTGTAAGACTTGTTCAGGTCTTGGAAAGGTAACAAAAATTGATATCGATGTAGTCCTTGATAAAGATAAATCTTGGAATGAGGGCTGTGTAAAGGATTCCACATATAAACCTGGTTCCTGGTACTGGAAGCAGTACGCCGCATCAGGATTCTTTGACTTGGACAAGCCTGTTAGAGACTACTCTTGGGAGGAATACAACCTGCTTTTATATGGTTCCAGAGATGGCAAGAGCGAACCTGAAAACCCAAAAATCACAGGTTTATTTCATCGGTATACACGAACGTTCTTAAACCGGGATATCAGCGGCAAAAGCCAGCATACGAGAAATAAATCTCAAAATCTGATTACCGAAACTAAATGTCCAGACTGTCATGGGAAACGGCTGAATGAAGTGGCTTTAGATTGTAAGATTAACGGATACTCCATTGCGGATATGTGTGATATGGAGCTTACACAATTGCGGGAGGCTCTTTCTGATATATCCGATAAAAATATGAATGTGCTGGTGCAAACTCTGATAGAGGGATTGGACCGGATGATTGATATTGGCTTGCCGTATTTGCATCTCAACCGTGAATCGCCCACGTTGTCGGGCGGCGAAGCACAGCGGCTAAAATTAGTCCGTTATATGGGCTGCAGCTTAACCGGAATGACGTATATCTTTGATGAACCCAGCACCGGTATGCATCCAAGGGATGTCTACCGAATGAACAGTTTGCTCAAACAGCTCCGTGACAAGGGTAATACGGTACTTGTGGTAGAACATGATAAAGATGTGATTACCATAGCGGACTATGTGATTGATGTTGGCCCGCAGGCGGGGAAAAACGGCGGCGAAATAGTTTTTATGGGCAGCTATCCCGAACTGCTTAAAGCAGATACGTTAACAGGAAAGGCGTTGCTAAAGTCCCTGCCCATTAAGCAACAGCCACGTCAACGGTTTGGCAGTTTACCTATTAGGGAAGCCAATCTGCATAATTTGAAAAATGTAAATGTTGATATACCGCTGGGCATTATGACTGTCGTGACCGGTGTTGCAGGCTCCGGCAAAAGCACCCTGATATCCGGGGTGTTTGCTAAGCAGTATGAAAATGACATTGTTATGATTGACCAGGGACCTATTACCGCGACCAACCGGTCTACGCCGGCTTCTTACCTTGGATTCTTTAATGAGGTACGTAAATTGTTAGCCAAAGAGAACGGCAAAGAGGAAGGACTGTTTAGCTTTAATTCCACAGGAGCATGTCCGGTATGTGCAGGTAAAGGGGTTATCGTAACGGAACTTGCTTTCATGGACCCGATTGTCACGGAATGCGAAGCCTGTTCAGGAACACGCTACAATGGGGAAGCGATGGAATGTTCATACAAAGGGAAAAATATCGTTGAGCTTCTTGCACTAACCGCTTCGGAAGCATTAGAAGTATTCGAGGGTTCCAAGATTGTCCGGCACCTAAAGGTTATGCAGCAGGTTGGGTTATCCTACCTTACGTTAGGCCAACCGCTCAGCACTTTGTCCGGCGGCGAGCGCCAAAGAATCAAGTTGGCAAAGAATCTTGGAAAAAAGGGCAGTATTATTGTCATGGATGAGCCCACTACGGGATTACACCTGTCTGATATTGAGAAGCTGATGAAATTGTTTGATCTGATAGTCTCACGCGGAAATACCTTGGTCGTTATTGAGCACAACCTTGATGTAATCAAACAAGCTGACTGGCTGATTGACATTGGCCCTGATGGTGGCAAGAACGGCGGAGAGGTCGTATTTGAGGGAACACCAACAGATATGGTTCAATACGCCAAAACACTCACCGCAGACAGTTTGCGGACATCTTGTTCTTAAAGAAATGTCACATGGATAATACATATTTTAAATGTGATGATAATACATCTTCCTTCTATTGGCTTACACAAGTCATACAGCTTGTCGGAACCACAGAAGATATTGCAAAAGAAGTATTGCGTTCCAATAGAGTATAGACGTTATCTTTGTTTCCGAAGGTGATTTTACTTCGGGACAAACGAACAATAAGATATTATAAATACTGAATTAAAGTATTACCGGCTTGGTGATGCTGATTTTAGAATGGGAGGGACATTATGCATTTCAAATCTTTGAATAAACTAATCAAATATAAGGACGTTCACTTTGATATAAATAAAGACGGTGAAAAGTTTAGATTTATGAAAGGCTATGTTTATAGAAGAGATAAAATACCTATTCAGGTTAGTTTAGAAGGAACCCATTATGAAATGGGGTTACAGTATGGTGTTCTTTTAA
>Ga0153996_1000254_pt1 | contig 24726 bp, 21 predicted proteins | sample TSNC080MetaG_FD_104728 | JGI IMG/M metagenome (GOLD analysis project Ga0153996, IMG submission 104728) | Attine ant fungus gardens microbial communities from North Carolina, USA - TSNC080 MetaG | ecosystem: Host-associated > Fungi > Mycelium > Unclassified | place: USA: North Carolina, Lumber...
GCGAAAAAGGCAGAAAAAGGATATACCAACGAATCAATTTCCTCGCTGAAGGGCGCGGATCGGGTACGCAAGCGCCCCGGCGTTATCTTCGGCTCGGATGGGCTGGAGGGCTGCCAGCACGCTATTTTTGAGATTCTCTCCAACTCGGTGGACGAATTCCGGTTGGGTCACGGCAATAAAATCATTGTTACAAGCTTTCTGGATCACGCGGTGGAGGTTCAGGATTTCGGCCGGGGAATCCCGGTGGATTACAACCAAAACGAGAAGCGCTTTAACTGGGAGCTGGTGTTCTGCGAGCTGTACGCCGGGGGAAAATATGGGGATGAGTATGGCTTTTCCCTGGGCCTTAACGGCCTGGGGCTCTGCGCCACCCAGTATGCCTCCGCCTATATGGATGTGGAAATCTTCCGGGACGGCTTTCAGTACCAACTCCACTTTGAAAAGGGCGAGATCGCCGGGGAAATGATAAAGGAGCCCTACACCGGCAAAAAAACAGGCTCAAAGATCAAATGGCTGCCGGATATCCATGTGTTTACCGACATAGCCACCCCCGCCGAGTATTTCCGGGATATCCTCCGCCGTCAGGCGGTGGTAAACAAGGGCCTTACCATCGAATTCCGCCTTGAAACCCCAAACGGCTTTGAGACTGAAAATTTCTATTATGCCGACGGCATTGTGGGATATGTGGAGGAGCTGGCCGGGGAAAACACCCTCACCCCCATCCAATTCTGGCAGGCGGATCGCCAGGGCCGGGATCGGGCGGACAAACCGGAGTACAAGGTAAAGCTCAGCGCCGCCGTCTGCTTCTCCAACCGGTTTAAAATTTGTGAATATTACCACAACTCCAGCTTCCTGGAGCATGGCGGCTCCCCGGAGCGGGCGGTGAAGGTGGCCTTTGTCAGCCAGCTGGACAGCTACCTGAAGCAGAATCTCAAATACCTGAAAAACGAGAGCAAGATCACATTTCAGGATATCGAGGATTGCCTCGTGCTGGTTTCCTCCTCCTTTTCCACCCAGACGTCCTATGAAAACCAGACGAAAAAGGCCATTACCAACAAATTTGTATATGAGGCCATGACGGAATTTCTCAAGCACTCCCTGGAGGTTTACTTTCTGGAAAACCCCGATGACGCCGCCAGAATCTCCGAGCAGGTGCTCATCAACAAGCGAAGCCGGGAAAACGCGGAGAAAACCCGCCTCAACCTGAAAAAGAAGCTGGCCGGGAATGTGGACATCGCCAACCGGGTGCAAAAGTTTGTGGACTGCCGTTCCAAGGATCTTTCCCGGCGGGAAATCTACATTGTGGAGGGAGATTCCGCCCTGGGCGCCTGCAAGCTCGGCCGGGACAGTGAATTTCAGGCCATCATCCCCGTGCGGGGCAAAATCCTCAACTGCCTGAAGGCTGAATACGATAAAATTTTTAAGAATGATATCATTACCGATATCATCAAGGTTCTTGGCTGCGGCGTGGAGGTGAAGTCCAAGGCCAACAAGGATCTTTCCACCTTTGACCTTTCCGGACTGCGCTGGAACAAGGTCGTCATCTGCACCGACGCGGATGTGGACGGCTTTCAGATCCGCACCCTCATCCTCACCATGCTTTACCGCCTGACCCCCACCTTGATTGAGGAGGGCTTTGTGTACATTGCCGAGTCCCCCCTTTATGAGATCACCGCTAAGGACAAAACTTATTTCGCTTATTCCGACGCGGAAAAAGCAAAGATTCTTACCCTGCTGGAGGGGCAGAAATACGTGCTCCAGCGCTCCAAGGGGCTGGGCGAGAACGAGCCGGATATGATGTGGCTCACCACCATGAATCCCCTCACCCGGCGGCTCATCAAGGTATCCCCCAGCGAGGCGGCCGCCACCTCTCAGATGTTTGACGTCCTGCTGGGCGACAATTTGCAGGGCCGGAAGGACTTTATCGCGGAATTCGGCCAGGATTACCTGGAAATGGCCGATATTTCCTGAAACCGCCGCCGGTTCACGGATACGGGAATGACATCATATAAGATATTCAGCAGCGGGGGAGGTGCTGTTTTGGAAGCGAAAATATTGATTGTAGACGACAGTATCACTTGTGCACAATTTTTCAAAGGTGTTCTGGAGCAGGAGAATCATACTGTATTCATAAGTACCGACGGTAAAAATGTTGTTGATTTAGTTGTAAAGCACAACATTGATATTGTCTTGCTGGATATTATTATGCCCGAAATAAACGGCTATGAAATATTGAATATCCTGCAAAGCACTGACAGCACGAAGGATGTGCCCATCGTCACGATTACCAGCCTGACGTCCGCGCTGGATGTAAAAAAGGCGCTGGATCATGGGGCGCTGGATTTTATTCGTAAAACCTCGGAACCAATAGAGGTAATCGCCCGCGTTCATTCCGCCCTCAGGCTAAAGCGCAAGCAGGATTTGATTAAGCATAACGCCCAAAGGGATTCGTTAACCCAGCTTTATAACAAGCAATTTCTCAATGAGACACTGGAGAAGCTTCTTGGCAATAAGGATAAGACCCGCCATTATAAGGGCATTGCGCTTCTTATGATAGATTGCGACTATTTTAAAAAGATTAATGACCGTTATGGACACACATCGGGCGATATGGTGTTATCCTCCGTGGCCAACGCTATGGTTAAGTCCGTAAAGTCAACGGATTATGTATGCCGGTTCGGAGGGGAAGAATTCTGTGTAATCTCTCCAAACACCACCTCGTTTCAAGCCTGCATGATTGCGGAACGCATCCGGAAGAATATTGAGAAAATTCCCTTTGTTTTTCATGGTGAGGCTGTTACCGTCACTGTTTCCTGTGGCGTAAGCCATACGGACTGCAACGATGACAAGTCCAGCCTGAGGCTGGTGAATGAATCTGATTTGGCGCTGTATAAGGCAAAAGGCAACGGACGCAACCAGACAATGCTCTTTTCGGAGGATAACGAAAACGAAACGGATGAATATGGGGAATAATGAAACGGATTAAAAAAATAGCGGGAATCCTTGCCGTCCTATCCTTCGCTTTTGTTTTATTTTATAAAAGACTCATAGGCCGCCTCTTTTCGACACAGGAAGCCGGGGCAATCGGTATTATCGGCGGGGCCGACGGCCCTACCGCCATTTATTATGTATCCGACGCAGCGCCGGATTTTGAAGCTGTGGTTTTTGCCGCCTTGTTTTTTTCGGCTCTTTGGCTTATCCTGCACCTATACATGAAATTTAAAGACAAATAAGCGCATGATTTTGCGCGAAAAATAATTCCCGCATTAGCTAACACAAAAAACATAGAGGTGATCCTTACAAGTGCCGCCTAAAAAGAAAAGGCCAGAGGCCAGAAATCCGTCGGACAATTCCAACGCTTATATTGAAAACGCCGGCGTGGTGCTGGATCAGCCCATCACCGAAACGCTGGAAAAGAACTATATGCCCTATGCCATGAGCGTCATCGTATCCCGCGCCATCCCCGAAATCGACGGCTTCAAGCCCGCCCACCGGAAGCTGCTGTACACCATGTACAAGATGGGCCTGCTGACGGGGGCGCGCACCAAATCCGCCAATATCGTCGGGCAGACCATGAAGCTGAATCCCCACGGCGACGCCACCATTTATGAAACCATGGTTCGCCTTTCCCGGGGATATGCGGCGCTCCTCCACGCTTATGTGGACTCCAAGGGCAATTTCGGCAAGGCCTATTCCCGGGATATGGCCTATGCCGCCTCCCGGTATACCGAGGCCAAGCTCGCCCCCATCGGCACCCAGCTTTTCGGGGACATCGACCTGGACACGGTGGATTTTGTTCCCAACTACGACAACAAGGAAAAGGAGCCCACCCTGCTGCCGGTGAGCTTTCCGTCCATACTGGTGAATTCCAATATGGGCATCGCCGTTGGCATGGCCAGCTCCATCTGCTCCTTTAACCTTGCCGAGGTGTGCGAGACCACCATCGCCCTGCTGAAAAACCCGGCGCACAACCTGCTGGATACCCTCAAGGGCCCCGACTTTGCCGGCGGCGGTTATGTCCTCTACAAGGAGGAGGAGCTGCGCCGCATTTATGAAACAGGCCGGGGCGGCATCCGGGTGCGCGCCCGGTATGCCTACGACAAGGCGAATAACTGTATCGACATCGCCCAAATCCCCCCTACCACCACGGTGGAAGCCATTATGGACAAGATCATTGATCTGGTGAAGCAGAACAAAATCAGGGAAATCGCGGATATCCGGGATGAAACCGACCTGTCCGGTCTTAAGATTACCATCGACCTGCGCCGGGGCACGGATCCCGACCGGCTGATGCAGAAGCTCTTTAAAATGACCCCTCTGGAGGATACCTTCTCCTGCAACTTCAATGTGCTTATCGCCGGGGCTCCCCGGGTGATGGGCATAGCCGAGCTGCTGGGAGAATGGTCGGCCTTCCGCCAGGAATGCGTCAAGCGGCGGGTGTACTTCGAGCTTAAAAAGAAGCGGGAAAAGCTCCACCTCCTCCAGGGGCTTGCGAAAATCCTTCTGGATATCGACAAGGCTGTCCGCATTGTGCGGGAGACGGAGGAGGAGCGGGAGGTTGTTCCCAACCTGATGATCGGCTTCGGCATAGATGAAATTCAGGCGGATTATGTGGCGGAAATCCGCCTGCGCCACCTGAACCGGGAATATATCCTCAAACGGACGACTGAAATAGAGAGCCTCAAGGCGGACATCAGCCGGATGGAGGGCATTTTGGCCGATCCGGGCAAGATCAAGGCCATTATCATCTCCGAGCTTCGGGAGGTTGCCAAAAAATACGGGCAGCCCCGCCAAACCCTCCTCTATTATCCCGGCGAGGTGGACGAGGAGGTTTTGGCGGAGGAGGTGCCGGATTACCCTGCCCACCTGTTCTTCACCCGGGAGGGTTATTTTAAAAAGATCACCCCCCAATCCCTGCGGATGAGCGGCGAGCACAAGCGGAAGGAGGGGGATGAGATTGCGCAGGAGATTCTTTCCGTCAACTCCGCCCAGCTTCTGTTCTTCACCGACCGGCAACAGGTATACAAGGCGGACGCGGCGGACTTTTCCGACACCAAGGCCAGCCTGCTGGGGGATTTCATCCCCGCCAAGCTGGGGATGGACGAGGGAGAAAACGCCTTGTACATGGCTGTAACCAAGGATTACACGGGCTATATGCTCTTCTTCTTTGAAAACGGAAAGGCCGCCAAGGTGGAGCTTGCCAGCTACCAAACCAAAACCAAGCGAAAAAAGCTGCTGGCCGCCTACTCGGACAAATCCCCCCTGGTGGCTGTCTATCAAATCTCCGAGGACGGTGAATACATCCTCCGCGCCCAGAACGAGCGCACGCTGATCCTCCACACCGGAGCCCTCAACAGTAAGACTACCAAAAACACCCAGGGGGTGCAGGTGATGACCCTGCGCAAAAACCTGACCCTCCGCAGCGCCGCCCCCTTCACCGAGGACGCTATTGCCAACCCCCACCGCTTCCGCACCAAGGTGATTCCCGCCGCCGGTTCCTTCCCGCGGGAGGAGGACAAGGGCGAGCAGATGACCCTGCTGTAACCGGGTGTTCCCTTTTATGCGTAACCGCATTTTAGATGGCATCGCCTGACCGGCGTGTTTGGTCAGGCGGTGCCGTTGTGTTTTGCTGCCGCCGCCGATGTTTTTGCTTGATACTGTACGTATTGCCTGCCGCGGCACAGCGGTTTATGCGTTACCGCTGTGCCACGGGGTGGCATGTCGCTCATGCCGCGACGGGCAGTTACTTTTGGAGGAACAAAAGTAACCAAAATTCCCACGGGGGAGGGCCCCCGTGACCCCCCTGGTTTACCGGTAGCTATCTTTGGTAATCTTTTAGCCGTTTATAGGTATCTACGATATTTAAATAGGGGCACCTGCCCCTAAGACCCCGCTTAAGGACTGCTAGTCCTTAAGAATCCAGTGTTCCTTGGCAAACACTGTGGTGCGGTGCAGCGCGCCGTCGGCGGGCTGCCGCCGGTTGCGGCGCTGCTTTTTTGTAGGGGCGGTGTTTTATAGGTCATGTCCAAATAGCGAGATAAGCAACTAAAATCACAAAGCTGGCCATGACATTGATAACGAATACATTATTGACGACCTCCTGTTCCTCCATGGAACAGTATTGCCCCACCAGCGCCGTCAGCGCCAGCGAGCCGTGCTGAATCATCAGGATATTGAACGCGTGATCGAAAAGAATCTCCCCCCGGGTGAAGCGGTTTATCACCAAAATTCTGTACAGGGTGCCCAGCCCCAGCGTCGCCAGTATGCGAATCCCCGCATAGGCAAAGGAGGTTCTCACATTATCAAGATTGGAAAAGCGCATCCGGTACCCCACCATAATCAGGGAGAGCACCAGGGTCAGGCCCCCCAGCTTGTCGATGGCCCCGGCCACCCCCACGCCCAAAAAGTTATCGGTGAGCAGCCGGTTTAGCCCAAAGCCCCGGATCAGAAGCGCCAAGGCCACCATCACCAGCGAGGGGCTGAGCAGGGCGCGCAGCCCCCGCCTGACGCTGTACCTCTCCCCGCTGAAATATGCCCGGATCAGCGGCAGGAACAGCACCGCCACAAACAGCTCATGCCCCACGCCCAGAACCGACATATACTGGGTATTCTCCGCGCCGAACAGAATGGTATAGAGGGGCAGTCCCAGTGTGCCAAACCCAAAGCAGGTGAGCAAAAACGGGAAAAACCGGTAGCGAAGGCGGAACAGGTGGTAAATAAGAAATCCCGCCCCCAATAGCAGGATAAGATAAACCGTATAGCTTAAGCTGAGGAGCAGGTACTGATTGCTGAACCGCATATTTACAAAGGACGTAAACAGCATGCAGGGGATGGCGATATTCACAACCATATCCTGAATGCGGTTAAAGGTGACGGGCTCAAAATACTGCTTGCGCCGCAATAAAAAACCAAAGAATATCAATGCAAGAATGGGGGAAAGCTTCCCCATAATGTCGCTCATACGCTTCTCCTTGGAGCTTCCGGCGCTCACAAATTATGTATGCGGCCGGTTTATGCCCGGCCCTCGATTATTCCGCCTCCAGCCACATACCCGCCGTCATAGAACACCACCGCCTGTCCCGGGGTGATAGCTCTCTGAGGCTGGGCAAACACCACCCGAGCCCGGGCCTCCTCCAAGGGATAAACCACAGCGGGCTGGGGCCGGTGGGCATAACGGATTTTGGCGGTCAGCTCCACGGGGGCCTCCAGCCTCTCCCAGTCGATCCACCGGAGGTCGCCCGCCAAAAGCTCCCGTGAAAACAGGCCGTCATTGTCCGAGAGGACGATGTCCCCCGTGACCGCGTCGATGGCCTTCACAAAGGCGGGGGTACCCAGGCTGATGCCCAGCCCCTTGCGCTGGCCGATGGTATAATACCACAAGCCCTTATGCCGTCCCAGCACCCTTCCCGACTCGTCTGTAAAGTTACCGGCAGGCGACGGTCTGCCCCGATACCGCTCCAGAAATTCCGGATAACCGCCGCCGGGTATAAAGCAGATATCCTGACTGTCCGCCTTGTGGGAGACGGGCAGCCCCGCCTCCCCGGCCAAAGCCCGGATTTCCTCCTTGGTATATCCCGCCAGAGGCAGCACCAAGCGGCTCAGGCAGCTTTGGGGCAAGCTGTACAGCACATAGCTCTGATCCTTGGCCTGACTTTCCGCCTGCCGGAGCCGGAAGCGGCCCCGGCTTCCGTCGTATATTACATCCGCATAGTGGCCCGTGGCAATGCGGTCAATCCCCCGTTCGTCCGCCGCCGCCAGCAGCGAGGGGAATTTAACCCTGCGGTTGCAGACCACACAGGGGTTGGGAGTAGCGCCCCGGTCATACTCGGAGGCGAAGTTCTCCAGCACCTCCCGCTCAAACTCGCCGCGCCAATCCAGCACAAGATGGGGGATTCCCAGCCTTTCGGCGCAGGCCCGGGCATCTCCAATCTCCCGCTCCCCCCTGGCGGCGGCAGGGCTCCCCTCCCGGTGGAGCCGCAGGGTCGCCCCGGTCACCCGGTAGCCCTGCCGCTGGAGCAGCAGCGCCGCTACGGTGCTGTCCACCCCTCCGCTCATGCCCAGCAAAACTGTTTTTTGCTTGTCCATTTTACCGTTCCCATCTATTAGAAATAGTTTACACTTTCTTTACATTCGTGTGATGGCATTTTACCATATCCCGGATAAAATAGCAATGTAACAGGATAATAGCGGAAACGGGGACGGCATAAACCGGTGGGGGATATGCGCAAAATCAAGGGTTCCCGACGCTCCCCTTTTTGTCCGGGCGTTGACAAAGCCATACCCACAGGCTAAAATGATATAATACCGCATGAACGCGGATTGACATAAAGACGGATGCAGAATACAGGAGGTCCAAAACACCATGAAAAAGCGATTATTCCATATATACTCCAGGATATCCCCGGCAGTTGCCGCCGTGTGCGGCTTGACCATGCAGGCCCTGGCCCTCTCCCCCGGCACCGGCGACCAGCGGGGCCAGATGATGGGGATTTTTGTCGCCGTATTGATTGTGTCCGCGGTGGTTATCGCGGTGATGCTGGCCCTGGGAGGCAAAAAGAAGGGCAAAAAGCCCCCGAAGAAATAATAAAACCTGATACAGGCGCGGGAATCTCGGCAGATTTCCGCGCCTGTGTTTTATGTCCGCTTCTACAGGTTCTAAACCGAAATACAACAGCCGCGCCCAAAGCCGTCATGCCCAAGTAAACAATGTACAAACCAGGGCCGCCGACAAGGGCGGCATTGTCTCAAACAAGTGCATAGTTGCCTCCGCGTTATGTATATTTGGGATACTCCCTCATAGCACAATACACTTGATGGCGTGAATGTGTCCCTGACGCATATCCGGGCAGGCCGGCTTTATTTGCCGGCGGAGGATACAATCCCTTGACTTTGGCCGCATTCCACGATAAAATCTACTATTAGGTAGCCACAAGAATAAAATTACAGACGGAGGCACAATGATGCTGGAAAACACACAGAAAACAATGGAAAAGATCACAGGCCTGTGTAAAGGCCGCGGATATGTTTATCCCGGCTCCGAGATATATGGCGGCTTGGCAAATTCCTGGGATTACGGCCCTTTGGGCGTGGAATTTAAAAACAACATTAAACGCGCCTGGTGGAAGAAGTTCGTCCAGCAGTCCCCCTTTAACGTGGGCCTGGACAGCGCCATCCTCATGAATCCCCAGGTATGGGTGGCGTCGGGGCATGTGGGCGGCTTCTCCGATCCCTTGATGGACTGCAAGGGCTGCAAAACCCGCCACCGGGCCGACAAGCTCATCGAGGAGCAAAGCGGCAAGGAGCCCGCGGGCTGGAGCGATGCCCAGATGCTGGAATACATCCGGGAAAACAATATCAAATGCCCCGATTGCGGCGGAAGCGACTTCACCGATATCCGCAAGTTCAATCTGATGTACAAAACCTACCAGGGGGTAACCGAGGACGCAAAAAGCGAGATCTACCTCCGTCCTGAAACCGCCCAGGGCATCTTTGTCAACTTCAACAACGTCCAGCGCACCACCCGGAAAAAGCTCCCCTTTGGAGTGGCTCAAATCGGAAAGTCCTTCCGGAACGAGATCACCCCCGGCAACTTTATCTTCCGCATCCGGGAGTTTGAGCAGATGGAGCTGGAATTTTTCTGCAAGCCGGGCACCGATCTGGAATGGTTCGGCTATTGGAAGGAATTCTGCAAAAACTGGCTCCTTTCCCTGAACCTGCGGGAAAGTAACCTTCGCCTCCGGGATCATTCCCCCGAGGAGCTTTCCCACTACTCCAACGCCACCACCGACTTTGAATTTCTCTTTCCCTTCGGGTGGGGCGAGCTGTGGGGAATCGCGGACCGCACCGACTTCGATCTCAAATCCCACATGGAGCACTCGACGAAAAGCATGGAATACTTCGACCAGGAAACCGGGGAGAAGTTTATCCCCTATGTTATCGAGCCCTCCCTGGGCTGTGACCGGGTGGCCCTCGCTTTCCTCTGCGACGCCTACGACGAGGAGGAAATCAGCGAGGGGGACACCCGGGTGGTGCTCCGCCTTCATCCCGCCCTGGCTCCTTATAAAGCCTGTGTGCTGCCCCTGTCTAAAAAGCTAAGCGAGGCGGCCGGCCAGGTGTATGCCCAGCTGTCCGGGGATTTTATGCTGGACTTTGACGACACCGGCTCCATTGGCAAGCGGTACCGCCGCCAGGACGAAATCGGCACCCCCCTGTGCATCACCTACGACTTTGAGTCCCAGGAGGACGGCTGCGTCACCGTCCGGGACAGGGACACCATGGTGCAGGAGCGCATTGCCATCACGGAGCTAAGCGGCTATATCGCCAAAAAGGTCTGTTTCTAGACCTTTTAACACGGGGCGGAAAGCAACGCTATCCGCCCCTGCATTTTTTGAAGGGGGAAGTAAAATGGCCGAGTCGAGATGCGGTATTTTATGCGGCGAATGCGAATATCGGGAAAAGGTGAATTGCGGGGGCTGCGTTAAGATTGACAAGCCCTTTTGGGGGGAGGCATGTCCCGTAAAATCCTGCTGTGAGGAAAAGAAGCTGGAGCATTGCGGCGAATGCGGTGACTTTCCCTGTGATTTGCTCAATCAATTTGCCTATGACAAAGAACAGGGCGACGATGGCAAGCGGATTGAGCAATGTAAGAAATGGCGTACATAACATACCTTAGAGGATTTATGGCATCGTCTTTAGATTTTGTTGATTTTGCGAATACGGCCTTTACCGTACTAAAAAGAAGAAGGAATAAGAGTTGATGGAATTACGGATTTTTTTCAGCATATTTCTTTCTGCGTTAGCGTTTTTAGCAATCGGCTCTTTTGCATACTATAAGCCCTCCTGTTTTGGGGGAACCTTCAAATTAGTTAGGACTTCAAAGTTTTTATCAATAAAACACAGGATATCTACAAATGATTTTGTTATTAAAAACACAAAAATAGTTGGAGCCGGGATTCTCATAGCAGGTTTTTTAGCAATAGTTTTTGCGGTAACCTATTTATTTTATCCGGAGATACTGTCGATTTTCAGACAAAACCTTGGGGCGCTGCCTCAAACCCCTGCAAACCCCTTAAGAAGGGGTTGATCTTAAACTGACAAAAATAAACCTCTTTTTGTTCACAGTCCCAAGAAGGCCCTGCCCTCCCGAAAGGGAGGGCAGGGCCTTCTTAAGCAATTAGCATTTACTCCAGCACAGCGCCGCGGTTGGCGGAGGTAACCATCCGGGCGTAACGGGCAACCCATCCGGTTGTGATCTTGGCCGGGCGGGGTGACCACGCGGCCCGGCGTTCCGCCAGCTGCTCGGGGGTAATCTGGACATCCACAGAACCGCTTGGGATATCCACGCGGATGATGTCGCCCTCCTCAATCAGCGCGATTTCGCCGCCTGCGGCGGCCTCGGGGGAAACATGGCCGATGGACGCGCCCCGGGAAGCGCCGGAAAACCGTCCGTCGGTGATGAGTGCAACCTGCTTATCCAATCCCATCCCCGCGAGGGCGGAGGTGGGGCTGAGCATTTCGCGCATACCCGGGCCGCCCCGCGGCCCCTCATAGCGGATGACCACAACGTCGCCGGGGCGGATTTCACCGGCATAGACGGCGGCGATGGTATCCTCCTCGCTGTCAAAAACCCGCGCGGGGCCGGAGTGCACCAGCATTTCGGGGGCTACGGCGGAGCGCTTGACCACACAGCCGTCCCGGGCGATGTTTCCCCACAGGACGGCAATGCCGCCGGTTTGGCTGTAGGGAGCCTCCAGCGTCTTGATGACGGCGCCGTCCGCGCCTGTTACGTCGGCTAAATTTTCGGCAATGGTTTTGCCTGTGGCGGTGGGCAGGGCGGTATTAAGGTACCCCCCCTTGGTCAGCTCCGCCATAACGGCGGGAATACCGCCCACCGCGTACAGATCCTGAATATGGTGAGGCCCTGCGGGGGCCAGATGGCAGAGGTTGGGGGTGCGGCCGCTGACCTCGTTGATAAGCTCCAGGTTCAGCTCGACGCCCGCCTCATGGGCAATGGCCAAAAGGTGGAGCACGCTGTTGGTGCTGCATCCCAGCGCCATATCCACCGCCAGGGCATTGGCAAAAGCCTCCCGGGTGAGGATATCCCGGGGCTTCAAATCACGGCGGAGAAGCTCCATCACCGCGGCTCCGGCCCGCTTGGCCAGATGGACGCGGCTGGAGTAGACGGCGGGGATGGTGCCGTTGCCGGGCAGGGCGACGCCGATGGCCTCGCAGAGGCAGTTCATGCTGTTGGCGGTGTACATACCGGCGCAGGAGCCGCAGCCGGGACAAGCCCCCTGCTCCAGCTCGGCAAGCTGCGCGTCGGTAAGCATATCCGCCTTGTGAGCGCCCACCGCCTCAAACATTTGGGAAAGGCTGATTTCATCATCCTTCCTCTTATCAATCCCGGCCAGCATCGGGCCGCCGCTGACCACCACCGCCGGGATGTTCAGCCGGGCGGCGGCCATAACCATCCCCGGGACAATCTTGTCACAGTTGGGCACCAGCACCATAGCGTCAAAGCAGTGAGCCATAGCCATGGTCTCCACCGAATCGGCGATCAGCTCCCTGCTGGGCAGGGAATAATGCATCCCCCTGTGTCCCATTGCGATGCCGTCGCAGACGCCAATGGCGGGCACCAGCACCGGGGTTCCCCCCGCCGCCAATATCCCGGCCCGCACGGCCTCGGCAATCTTGTCCAGATGCACATGCCCCGGCACAATCTCGCTGTGGGCGCTGACAATACCCACAAGGGGCCGTTCCAGCTCCTCGGGGGTAAAGCCGCAGGCGTACAGAAGGCTGCGGTGGGGGGCGCGCTCCACGCCCGCCGTCACCTGGGCGCTTCGCTCTTTCATTGATGTAGACATGGTTTTTTCCCTCTTTCTCCCTCTATTGCCGGGGCGGCGCTATTTTTTGAGCCAGCTCATCATCTTTCTCAGCCTGGCGCCTACCACCTCTACGGGATGGGCGGCCTCCATCCGGCGGCTCGCCAGGAAGTGGGCCCTGCCCCCCGCCTTGTTTTCGCTGATCCACTCGGAGGCAAAGGTGCCGTCCTGGATTTCATGAAGCACTTTTTTCATTTCCTTGCGGGTTTCCTCGGTGATGATGCGTGTGCCGGTGCGGTAGTCGCCATACTCGGCGGTATCGCTGATGGAATAGCGCATCATGCCGAAGCCGCCCGAGTTCACCAGATCAACAATCAGCTTCACCTCGTGCACACACTCAAAATAAGCCATTTCAGGGGAATACCCGGCCTCCACCAGCGTGTCGAACCCGGCCTTCATCAGCTCGGTTACGCCGCCGCAGAGCACCGCCTGCTCACCGAAGAGGTCGGTTTCTGTTTCCTCCTTAAAGGTAGTCTCCAGAATACCCGCGCGGCCCGCGCCGATACCGGCGGCATATGCCATAGCCAGATCCCGGGCCTTGCCGCTCTTGTCCTGATGCACGGCGATGAGGGAGGGAACGCCCCTGCCCTCCTGGTACTGGGTGCGCACGGTGTGGCCGGGGCCCTTGGGGGCAACCATGCCCACATCGATAAACGCGGGGGGAACGATCTGGGTGTAGTGAATATTAAAGCCGTGGGCGAAAAGGAGCATGTTGCCCTCGGAAAGGCCGGGCTCAATGGACTCCTTGTAGATGCCCGCCGCCAGCTCGTCGGGAACCAGCATCATAACCAGATCTCCGGCCTTGGCGGCCTCCGCCACATTCATGACCTTGAGTCCGGCCTTTTTGGCGTTCTCCGCGTTGGCGGAGCCTTCCCGCAGGCCCACAACCACATCCACTCCGCTTTCCTTCAGGTTGAGGGCGTGGGCATGCCCCTGGCTGCCGTAGCCGATAATGGATACGGTTTTTCCTTTAAGTAGATCCAGATTGCAGTCCTGCTCGTAATACATTGTTACCATGATTGTTCCTCCGTTATTTTAAAATATTTTAATATTGGCATTCAGTCCTGGAGAATGCGTTCATCCAACCCCAGAGCGGTAATACCGGTACGGCTTAGCTCGCGGACGCCCAGCGGCTTAAGCAGGGCGATCAGCTCGTCCATCCGCCGGGTAGGGCCGCTGGCCTCTATAATCATGCCGCCGCCGGGCATCTCCTCTGTTTTAGCGGAAAAGTCGCCCACGATCCGGCGAAGCTCGCCGCCTACCCCGGCGGGGGATACCTTCACCAAAACCAGCTCCCGCTCCACCAGGCTGCCCTCCGGCAGGATCTCCGCCGCCTTGACATCCTCCAGCTTGATAACCTGGCTGCATATCTGGCGCAGCCTGGCCGCGTCCCCTTCGGTTATGACGGTTATGCGGGTCAGTCCGGGGATCTGGCTTTCCCCCGACGACACGGATTTGATATTGTAACCCCGGCGGCTGAACAATCCCGTCACCTTGGTGAGCACGCCGAAGTGGTTGACGACCAAAAGGGACAAGATACCTTGGTTCATTTCTTTCACCTCACAGCTATTGATCGGATTCATCGGAAAAGATCATATCCGTTCCGCTTCCCCCGGGGGGGATTATGGGAAACACCCGTTGGCTTTGGTCTATGATACAGTCTACCACACATGGCCGCCCACTGGCAACCGCCTGGGTGAGAACCGGCAAAATATCCTCCGGCTTCTCTATGCGGAAGCCCAGGGCTCCAAAGGCTTCCGCCAGCAGCTTGTAGTCGGTTTTGCGGTTGATTTCCGTATAGGCGTAGCGGCTCCCGTAAAACAACCGCTGCCACTGGTGCACCATGCCCAGCACCCCGTTGTTAAACACCAGCACCACAACGGGCAGATCATTGGACACCGCCACCGCCAGCTCGGCCATATTCATATGGAAGCAACCGTCTCCGGTAATCAAGGCCACATTGCGATCCGGGCTGCCGTACTTCACGCCCACCGCCGCCCCCATGCCAAAGCCCATGGTTCCAAGGCCCGCGGAGGTGATGAAGGAGCGGGGCCTTGTAAAGGGATAATACTGGGCGGTATACATCTGGTGCTGCCCCACATCGGTGACAATCAGGGCGTCCTCCCCCACCACCTGCCGGAGCTTTTGGATGATTTCCCTGGGATTGACGTCCCCTTCCTTCTGACTGGAGGCAATGGGCAGGGCATTGTGCACCTTGTGGTGGAGCAGCTTGTGCACCCAATCAGGCCGCTTTCCCGGGGGAACCATGGCGGTGAGTTTTTCCAGGCACTCCCTGGCCTCCCCGATCACCGGCAGATCCGCCTCTACATTTTTGCATATCTCCGAGGGGTCAATGTCGATGTGGATGATGGCGGCGTCCGCCGCAAACTGCTGGCGGTTCCCGGCCACCCGGTCGGAGAACCGCGCCCCCACCGCAATAAGCAGGTCGCAGTTGAGGGCGGCCATGTTGGCGGTAGCGGTGCCGTGCATCCCGATCATCCCCAGAAACAGGGGCGATCCGGCGGGCATGGTGCCCAGGCCCAGCATGCTGTTGCACACCGGGGCGTGTATCTTCTCCGCAAATGCCCGGAGGCTTTCGGTGGCGTCGGTGTAATTGACGCCGCCCCCCGCGTAGATCAAGGGCCGCTTGCTGGCCGCGATGGCGGCGGCGGCAGCCTGGAGCTCATCCTCCCGGGGCGGGGCGGCGGGCCGGGGCGTGAAACGGGGAAGGGGGGTGTATTCCGCCAGCTCCGCTGTGACATTCTTGGGGATGTCGATGAGCACGGGGCCCTTCCTCCCGGAATTGGCGATGACAAATGCCTCCCGAACCACTCCGGCAAGCTCGGCGGCGTCCTTCACCAGGTAATTGTGCTTGACCACCGGGTTTGTCACCCCGACGATATCCACCTCCTGAAAGCTGTCCCGGCCGATAAGATCCATTGCAACGTTGGCGGTGACGGCCACCAACGGAACCGAGTCGTGAAACGCGGTGGCAAGGCCCGTCACCAGATTGGTGGCTCCGGGGCCCGAGGTTGCCACCACCACCCCCGTCCTGCCTGTGGACCGGGCATAGCCGTCCGCGGCGTGGGTTGCTCCCTGCTCGTGGGAGGTAACAATGTGGGGGATTTCATCCCGGTACTCGTACAAAGCGTCATAGATGTTCAGCACCGTGCCGCCCGGATAACCGAATACAATTTCGACACCCTGGTCAATCAGGGAACGCACCAGTATTTGCGCGCCTTTCAGCTGCATAATCCTATTCTCCTCCTTTTATTTATTCGCTTGCCCTCGGGGCTTTTGTCAGGATTCCAGGCTTACCCGGTAACCGGCCTCCTCCAGCTCCTTTACCAGCTGCCCGGCATGGGCGGGCCCGCTGACCTCGCTGACAGTATGAAGGATCACCTCATCCAGGCTCAGCCCGGTGCTCAGCCGGTCATACTGCACCTGAATAATATTGGCGCCGCACCCCGCAACCACGGCGGAAAAGCGCTGTAGGCTGCCCGGAACATCCGGCATCACCGTGCGCATCTTCATCTGCCGTCCCCGGGCCACCAGTCCCTTTTCCACAATCTTGTGGATAAAGCTCACATCCACATTCCCCCCGGACAGGACGCAAAGGGTCTTGTGCCCGTCCAACCCGGCCTTCTTGTTGATGGCCGCCGCCAGGGCTGCCGCGCCCGCCGGTTCCACCACCATTTTCGTGCGCTCCAGCAGCAGCAATATCGCCTCGGCAATTTCGTTGTCGGATACGGTGACCATATCGTCCACATATTCACGGATCATCTCCACCGTTGTTATTCCCGGCGTTTTCACCGCGATGCCGTCGGCAATGGTGGCCGCGTGGACGGTGGACAGGTAGGTTCCCCCGTGAAAGGATTGGGCAATGGGATCCGCGCCCTGGGCCTGCACCCCCACCACCCGCACCCGGGGGTTGATTTGCTTGATATAAAAGGCCATCCCCGCCAACAGCCCGCCGCCGCCCGCGGGAATCAGCACCGTGTCCACCGTGGGCAGGTCGTGGAAAATCTCCAGGGCAATTGTACCCTGCCCGGCAATAACGTCCTCGTCGTCAAAGGGGTGGACAAACACGGCTCCGGCTTCCTTTTGGATCTCCATCGCCTTGTGGTAGGCGTCGTCGTAGCAGCTGCCGTAGAGAATCACCTTTGCGCCATAGCCCTCGGTGGCGGCCACCTTGGCGATGGGGGTGCTGCGGGGCATGACAATGGTGGATTCCATCCCCAGCTGGGTGGCGGAATAGGCCACGCCCTGGGCGTGGTTCCCCGCGCTGGAGGCCACCACCGCGGTGACGCCCCCCTGATCCCGGAGCTTGGCGATTTTGTTGTATGCGCCCCGCACCTTAAAGGAGCCCGTCTTTTGAAGGTTCTCACATTTCAGGTAGATGCTTGCGCCGGCCATTTCTGAAAAGGTGCGGGATGAGCTGACGGCTGTGGGGTGGATTACCCCTTGCAGGCGGGACGCGGCTGCCTCGATGTCTTTTATGGTCATTGGCCTCTCTCCTTCTAAGCAAAAAAGAAACGTCCTTCGCCGTGTGCGTAGCACAAGCAGACGAAGGACGCGTTTTCCACGGTTTGCGCTCCCCCGTTAAATGGGAGCGTCCAAGCTCAGGAAAGGCACGTTTCTTCGTCTACCGTTAATAATGACTACGAAAGACTCCCGGGAAGCTTCATAGGCGTCCCAGAGAGATATGCATGGGTCAGCGGGCAAAAAGCTCATGCACTCGTGCTCCTTTCCAAGAAATTCAACGTTTTTCAGTATACAGCAAGAATTATGGATTTGTCAAGCAAATATTTTTCTGACTCACGTCAATCTAATTTGACAATTTGGCAGAGAATGTTAGCCAAAAACCACCCCGGCGCTCCGCGCCACCCCTCCAAGGAGGGGAATAGAGCTAAAAGCAACTTTAAATTCCCCTCCTTGGAGGGGTGCCGTCCGCAGACGGCGGGGTGGTTTCGATGTAAATTAGATTGACGTGGTTTTCTGACCTTCGTATTTAGTCGGGCCATACCGCTGTGCTCTGGCGGTGCCGCTGTGCCACGGGGTGGCATGTCGCTCATGCCGCGACGGGCAGTTACTTTTGAAGGAACAAAAGTAACCAAAATTCCCACGGGGGAGGGCCCCCGTGACCCCCCTGCACTATGGGCATCTGTCTCTCGTAATCTTGTAGTAGTTTAGAGGTATCTGCGATATTGAAATAGGGGCACCGGCCCCTAAAACCCCCGCTTAAGGACTGCTAGTCCTTAAGAATCCAGTGTTCCTTGGCAAACGCCGGTGGCATTATGCGCAAACACGATAGTCAGAATTTTTTTAGCCGGGGAATATCCCGAGCATACTGGCGCTGTTAACCGTCCGCGTTCATCTTGGCCACCAGGCTTGCGATCACCCTGTCCGCGTCCCCGTAGGGCACCTGGCAGGTACCCACCTGGCGGTGCCCGCCGCCGCCGTTTTCCAGCATCAGCTTGCCCACGTCGGTCTTGGAGGTGCGGTTGAGGATGCTGTGCCCGACGGCGATGGGGCAGTTCTGCTTGCCCCGGCCGTCCACGATCCACATGGAGATGTTCTGCTCCGGGAACATGCTGTACACTACAAAGCGGTTGCCGGTGTAGATGGGCTCCACACCCCGCAGGTCGGTTACGATGACGTTGCCCTTTGTCTCGGTATAGGCGGAAACCATCTCCCGGAACAGCATATCCTGCTCCTTATAAAGCTTTACCCGCTCCTGCACATCCGGATTCCGGAGAATCTCCTCGATATCCTGGGAACGGCAAGCCTCGATGAGATTTTCCATCAGCTCATAGTTGCTGATGCGGAATTCCCGGAAGCGCCCCAGCCCGGTGCGGGGATCCATAATAAAGCCCAGCATCACCCATCCGGTGGGGTTTAGAATCTCGTCGGCGGTCAGCTTGGCGGCGTCCACCTTGTCCACCGCAATCACCATATTCTCCATATGGGGGAGGCGTTCCCTGCCGCCGTAATAATCATAAATCACCCGGGCAGCGCTGTCCGCCAGGCGGCTTTCGCCCTCAAACTCCACATTGTCCCCCAGGCGCTCGTTTTCACTGGAGTGATGGTCGAACCACAGCTTACAGCCCTTCACATAGGGCACATTGGCCATGACGTCATTGCCGGTAACCTCAACAAGTCCGTCCTGAATATCCTTGGGGTGGACAAACTTCCAGGAATCAATAATCCCCAGCTCCTTGAGCAGGGCCCCGCAGGCAAGGCCGTCAAAATCCGAACGGGTCAATAAGCGCATTATAGCATCCTCCTAGCAAATTTGATTTAATATTGGCACTGCCTATTATTTTATCATAAAATATTCAGAATTACCAGAAGGGATAAATAATCCGTCCAATGGGAAAACAGCGAAATCCACGTCAAAAACATACTTCTCCCGGCGCGCCGCTACCGGAACAGCCGCAATATCCCCTTCTCCTGAAGGTGCCGCGCCAAAAGGCAGAGGACGGGCAGGATCAGCAGCCCCCCCAGCCCGGCGGCGCTTAGGCCCACATACATGGAAATGAGGGCCACCAGGGGATGAATGCCGATTTGGTCGCCTACTATCTTAGGCTCCAGCACCTCCCGCAGAATGGACAGGGCCGCCCACAGTACCAACAGGCCCGCACCGGTACCCCCTTGCCCGCCGGCAAGGCTGTAGATGCCCCAGGGGATCAGCACCACGCCGCTGCCGATTACGGGGAGCAAATCCATCACCGCAATGACCGCGGCAATCAGCCAGAAATTTGGAATTTTCAGCAGCCACATCCCCGCCGACAGCACGCCGAAGGTGATGACCATCAGGATAAGATAAGCCTTGACCAGCCGTCCGATGGCGCCCAGGAGAAAGTCCCGGGTTTCCAGCAGAGTTCCGTGCATCCGCCGGGGAATCTGCCTCACTATAAAACCGATAACCCGGTCGTAGTCGGCGCAGATCAGTACCGACGAGATTATGGTAAACAACAGGGACAGGGCGGCCGCCGGAATCCCCCCGGCGGCCTTTGCCGCAAGCTCCATGACCCGGTCGGAAATGGTTCCGGCGATATTCTCCAGCACCGGCGCCACGCTTTCCACAAGCTGCTGGGATTCCCGGGGCGTTCCCCGGGGGAGAAACAGCCGCCCCAGGCCGCCCAGATGCCGCCAAAGACGGTCTAACAGGGGAACCAGCGACTCCCGGCAAAACCCAGGGAAGGCCGCCGCGGCGCGCTGCATCCATCCGGACAGCCAGCCCACCGCCAGCCAAGACAGTCCGCCCAGCACCAGATAAAAGAGCAACGCCGCCACAATGGACGCGCTGCGGCGGCGGATGCCTGAATGACGGCAGAGAAACCCGGCCACCGGCCGCAGCAGGTAAGCGATTAGCAGCCCGGTCAGGAAGGGCAGCAGAAAGGGAAGGATATACCGGATGCATAGAAACGTTACAACCGCCGCCAGCAGCCAATAGCCGCCGCGTATCAGGGCGGCCTTTTGTTTTGGCAGCTCCATAATGTCACCTCGCAATGATGCGCTTTTATATTGCCATTGTCATAGCTTTCCCCGGATGAAATGAAAAATAACCGGCAAGTATTTGTGCATATTGGCAAACAGCCCTCTACAATGGCATGAAAATCAATAAAATTAGCATATATAACAGAGGAATATGAAGAAACCGGGAGCAAACTCGTGTTATTATAACCATTTCCAGAAATTCGATTAAATACAGGTGAATTTCCGCTTATTTAGCCTTTGAGCTTCTCCCTTCATAATGTTATAGTGTACCCTATATGAATACAACCGTACCCTGGGGGTGGACGCATGACGGGAGACGGCCCAACAAAATATTTGCTGGTGGACGCAAAGATCCTGCCGGAGGCCTACACCAAGGTTGTATACGCCAAGCAGCTTCTGGCGCAGGGCAAGGCGAAAAACCTGTCCGAGGCCACCCGACTTGCCGCGATTTCCCGGAGCGCCTTTTACAAATACCGGGACTTTGTGTTCGACTATCAAAAGCAAAACCGGTGGCAGATCACCACCCTTTCCGCCGAGCTGGTGGATGAGGCCGGGGTGCTGTCCACGCTGCTGGCGGCGCTTAGCAACGGCGGGGCAAACATACTCACCATAAACCAGAATATCCCCGTGGACGGCGTGGCCCCCGTTTCTATTTCCCTGCGGTGCGACGGCATGGAGCGCCGGATTCAGGATGTTGTGGCGGATATAAGGCAGCTCGCGGGCGTTGTGCGGATACGGCTGCTGACTACGGAATAAAGAGGAGAGCGATACGAGAATGACACAGATTGCAGTTTTAGGCCACGGCGTGGTAGGCTCCGGCGTTTGCGAGGTGCTGGAAAAGAACGCCGGCAGCATCGCGGACAAAGCCGGTGAAGCCATAGCGGTAAAAAAAATCCTGGATAAACGGGATTTTTCCGATTGCCCCTACCCGGAGAAGTTCACCAAGGACTTTCAGGAGATTATAACCGATCCCGAGATTTCAGTGGTGGTGGAGGTCATGGGCGGCGTTCATCCCGCCTATGACTTTGGCAGGGCAGCCCTCCTGGCGGGAAAGAGCGTTGTCTCCTCCAACAAGGAGATGGTGGCCGCCAAGGGCGCGGAGCTTCTCCGCCTGGCCGAGGAGAATAACGTCAACTTCCTTTTCGAGGCCAGCGTGGGCGGCGGCATCCCCATCATCCGCCCCCTGCACCAGTGCCTGGCCGCCAACCGGATCGACGAAATTGCCGGTATCCTCAACGGCACCACAAACTTCATTCTCACCAAAATGATTAAGGAGGGGATGCAGTTCGCAGACGCCCTTCTACTGGCCCAGCAGCTGGGCTACGCCGAGGCCGACCCCACCGCCGATGTGGAGGGACACGACGCCTGCCGCAAAATCTGCATCCTGGCCTCCATCGCCTTCGGCTCCCATGTATATCCGGACACCGTATATACCCAGGGCATAACCTCCATCACCGCCGAGGATGTCCAGTACGCCGAAAGCGCCGGATGCGTCATCAAGCTCATAGGCCAGGCGTCTCAAAACGAGGACGGCAAGGTGTACGCCCTTGTCTCCCCCGCCTTTATCAGCCGGGACAGCCAGCTGGCGGGGGTGGACGATGTGTTCAACGGCATTCTGGTTCGGGGCAACGCCACCGGCGACGTGGTGTTCTACGGCAAGGGCGCGGGCAAGCTGCCCACCGCCTCGGCGGTTGTGGCGGACGTCATCGACTGCGTAAAGGCCACCGGCACCAGCAAGAGCCTCCACTGGGCGGACTCCGACGGAAAGAATGTGGCGGACTACCGCACCCACCGGGTGACAAAATACGTGCGCTGCGCCGGGATAAGCCTGGAGCGGGCCGAAGCCGCCTTGGGCGGCGTCAAGCGCCTCACCCGGAACGACGCCCCCGAGGGCGAGCTGGCCTTTCTGACAAGCGCCATCCGCGAGGGCGAGCTGGAGGAGAAGCTCCGGGAGCTGGCTGCCTTCGGCGGGAATATCATCACCAGCATCCGCCTGTTGGACTATTGACGGGGGCGGGGAGCATTGGTTAAGGTAAGAATCCCCGCCACCAGCGCCAATATCGGCTCCGGCTTCGACAGCCTGGGCCTGGCGGTGGGCGGCATGTACAACCATGTTTACATGGAGGAGGCGGACGGCCTGTCCATCCTGTCCCGGGACGGCGCGGATATCCCCCTGGACGAAAGCAATCTGGTCTACCAAACCGCCAGGGAGCTCTACGCCCATTGCGGCCGTCCCTTTCACGGGCTTTCCATTGAGCAGATCAGCCACATTCCCCTGGCCCGGGGGCTGGGCAGCAGCTCCGCCTGCATCATCGGCGGGCTGGTGGGCGCCAACGAGCTGATGGGCTGCCCTTTGAGCCAGGATGATATCATTGATATCGCCGCAACCATAGAGGGCCACCCCGACAACTCCACCCCCGCGCTGGTGGGGGGGCTGGTGACCGCCGTGCTCCACGGCAATAAGGTGCACTATGTGAAGCAGGAGGTGGGGCAGGAGCTGAAGCTGGGCGCCATTATCCCCGACTTCGAGCTGAAAACCCCGGTGGCCCGGGGCGTCCTGCCCGAAACCCTGTCCCATATGGACGCCCGCTTTAATTTGAGCCGGGCGGCGCTGATGGCCGTATCCCTTTATTCCGGCAAATACGAAAACCTCCGGGTAGCCGCCGGAGACCGCCTGCACCAGCCCTACCGCCTGGAGCTGATTCCCCACGCGGCCGAGGTGATGGAGCTGTGCTACAAAAACGGAGCCTATGCGGCCTACATAAGCGGCGCTGGCTCCACCCTCATGGCTATTTTCAACGACAGTGTCCTGGACTTTGAGCAGAATACCCGTGACTGCCTGGATCAAATGGGACTGCAAAGCTGGGGCTTGCATATACTTTCTATAGATAACAGCGGCGCAAAGGTGATGAGGGACTAATTTTTCCCAAAATCACCTGTAATCTATATAATCTGGAGGAGCATACATGAGTTTGATTGTGCAAAAGTTCGGCGGCTCCTCGGTGCGAGACACCGAGCGTCTATTGAACGTGGCCCGCATTGTACTGGATACCGCCCAGGGCGGAAACGACGTGGTGGTGGTGGTATCCGCCCAGGGCGACACCACCGACGACCTGATCGACAAGGCCCGGGAACTGACCGACGACCCCTCGAAGCGGGAGATGGATGTGCTCATGAGCGCGGGTGAGCAGATCAGCGCGTCCCTGCTGGCTATGGCCATCAAAAAGCTGGGAGGCAAGGCAAAATCCCTCACCGGGTGGCAGGCCGGATTTCTCACCGATTCCAACCACGGTCGCTCCCGCATCCGCCGCGTCGACAAGGAGCGGCTGGAAAACGAGCTGGACAAAAACAACATTGTGGTGGTCTGCGGCTTTCAGGGCGTCAACCGCTACGACGACATCACCACCCTGGGCCGGGGCGGCTCGGACACCAGCGCCGTAGCCATTGCCGCGTCGCTCCACGCCGACCGCTGCCAGATCTTCACCGACGTGGACGGCATATACACCGCCGATCCCCGGCTGGTGAAAACCGCCCACAAGCTGTCTGAAATCTCCTATGATGAAATGCTGGAGCTGGCGTCTCTGGGCGCGCAGGTGCTCCACAACCGCTCGGTGGAGATGGCGAAAAAATATAATGTAAAGCTGGAGGTTCTCTCCAGCCTGGAGCGTAAGCCCGGCACAATAGTCAAGGAGGTAGTGAAAGTGGAAAAAATGCTGATTAAAGGTGTCGCCAAGGATGACCACACCGCCCGGATCTCAATTATAGGAATCCCCGACCAGCCCGGTATGGCCTTTAAAATATTCTCGTTACTGGCCAGTGTAAAGGTCAATATCGACATCATTCTCCAGTCCATCGGCCGGGACGGCACCAAGGACATCACCTTTACCGTCACCGAGGGGGATCTGCGGCTGGCCACCAGCACCCTGGAGGAAATCCGGGAAAGCCTGGGCTTTAAGGATATTGTTGTGGACGACGATATCACCAAGGTTTCCATTGTAGGCGCCGGTATGGAAAGCAACCCCGGCGTGGCCGCCAAGCTGTTTGAGGCCCTGTATGAGGCCAATATCAACATCCATATGATTTCCACCAGCGAGATCAAAATCTCCGTTCTCATTGACAAGGAGCTGGGCTCCAAGGCGGTCACCGTCATTCATGACGCGTTCGATATTTAACGCCTGTACCTAAGGCGTTGCGGCTGTGTCGCGCTGCGCTCTGGCGGTGCCGCTGTGCCACGGGGTGGCATGTCGCTCATGCCGCGACGGGCAGTTACTTTTGGAGGAACAAAAGTAACCAAAATTCCCACGGGGGAGGGCCCCCGTGACCCCCCTGCACTATGGGTAGC
>Ga0153996_1000256_pt1 | contig 24445 bp, 25 predicted proteins | sample TSNC080MetaG_FD_104728 | JGI IMG/M metagenome (GOLD analysis project Ga0153996, IMG submission 104728) | Attine ant fungus gardens microbial communities from North Carolina, USA - TSNC080 MetaG | ecosystem: Host-associated > Fungi > Mycelium > Unclassified | place: USA: North Carolina, Lumber...
TATGAAATTCTCTGGACAATCTCTATGAGGTTTCTGTAGTGGTGGTCACAGCCACTACTCTGCTACTCAAGTCATATGCTTGAGTCCACGACTGGGCGTCTAAGGAAACATCTTTGGGGGGCCGAGCTCGTCTCTCGAGCTGGTTATTCTCATTGTTAAGGTGTAAAATGTCACTTATTTTGCCTAAACGTTTGTATGGCGTAACAACGTGGTGCTCGATCGTAGTCTGCGGCAGACTATCTACAACAAGTAGCCTACATAGGCCTCATGGACTAAATTGTTCCATCACAGGCAAGAGACAAGATCAGTATTAAAAAAGAAATCTAACCTAAGAGGAGAGAGAACTAGATATAGGTTGCTTGTAACCAACCTTCAAATAACACATCCAAGTCAATAGACCTATCATGCCTAGAATACAGAGTCAAATGAAACTGAGAGATGAGACTGAGAAACTATCTACAGCACAAAGAAAAGAGAAACCAAGTGAAACACTCATGGAGACTCAAGGGGCTTAGCAAGTGGGTGATCCTGAGAAAAAAAGACAAAGGCACTAGGGTACTTCTTCAGGAACTTGACAAAGTCCTTGACAGTTGGCACTAGGTCAATCAAAGGAAAATGGACAAACCAGCAGTAGTTAATAAAAATGTGTCAATATGTTTCCACCTGGTAATGACCACATGGACACTGGGTGCACTCTGCAGGGAAAAAGTGCTGTCTGAACTCCCCAATGGAAGCATGATTAAGAATGGCTCAAGTCACCCTGGCACACAAGGTGACTGACTCGCCAATAAATGGAAGCCAGCCCCTACCTTTAACATAGGAGGGCTGGAGGAGGTTCTTGATATCACCTTTAAGAGGGAGAAAGTAACGACCCTGAGATGAAGGACAAGCAAAGGATGTTCTCCATATGTTGAGACAGGTAGCAGCACTCTTAGATCAAAAAGTGTCAAGAGAAGTAGCTAAATAGTGTCCAGCAGTAATCTTGGTACTAGTAGTATCTTCATGTGCCAAGAACTTTAATTGTTATATCAATGTTGAGATCTCTGCTAGATTAGGAACTGTCAAGTGTCTGAGCAAGTACATCTATAAGAGCCCTGATAGAGCAACTATGGAGATTAGTGGTGAGATGTAGGATGAAATCAAGGCTTATTTAGATGGTTGGTTTATTAGTCCAACAAAAGCTTGCTGGAAGATCTTTGAATTCAATATACATAAAGAGTTATCAGCAGTTCAACATCTTCTTATCTATCTTTCCAATAAACAATATGTCAACTTTCATATATACTAGACTGTCAATGAAGCATTAGCTATGTTACAAGTACTCCTTTTCTTTATTATTCACTGTTACTATTATCCTTTTCTCTGTCACAGTCATACACTGTCACACCTGGCCCTCAGTACTATATAAACCCCTCTTTCTTACTTGTACACCTCAGCTAGTTCTTTAATAGAATCTTGTCCTTGATCCCTGACTTATAAAGCTAGTTGAAGAATCTCATCCTTGATCCTCGACTTGTTTGCAGTACCTACTCTGCATCACAAACCCTTGATCCTGCCCTAAACCTTTGACCTCAACTCTGATAATCCCTATCACAAATGCTACCTTATACCTAGGCCATTGACCCCAACAACAACAATGCTAAGACTGGCGAAATCATTGACCAAGGAAACAATAACATTATTGTTTGCAATGTGGCAGCTGGGAAGTTTCCTTATGGCATTCCCCTTGCCAGTATTCCACTCTCGCAAACTTGGTTTCCTGTACTTATGAACATCTAGAACACAATCTTGCTTGCCCTTCAAAACATTCAATTTGCTGTTGTTTCCACCCCCACTTTCACTTCTCCCAAAGAGATTGGAACAAAACCCATAGCCTTTACAGGTGAAAGCCATGACCTATGACAATTCCACCAAGAATGTGACCTCTACCTTACTCTCAACAGTGGTGTTTACAATACAGTCAATAAGAAAATCATGCTCATTATCTCACTTCTTGTACCAGGACTTTCTACAATTTGGAAAACCTCTTGGCTTAACTCCAAAATTGATACAGCAGGTACCCTTATCTTCTCCACTATTATTGCTATCTTCTGGACTGAGTTTGAGTCTGCTTTTGAGAACAAAAATGAGGGTGACAATGCTCTTCATAATCTTGATTCTCTACAGCAGGGAAGTTTTACAGCAGATGAGCATATTATCAAGTTCAAGCTTCTCCTCTCAAAAGCCTGTATTCCACTCCAGAACAATGACTGTGTCCTTATCAATCTCTTTTGACTAATTAAGGATCCTAGTAGCAAGACCACAATTCAGTGCCAGGAAACTCTTTCTACCACTCTCCAAGGATAGTATGATACTGCTGTCAAAGCTGACAGTAACTAGTGATACATACAGGCTCTTTTAAGACCTAAGAAGACACCTAACTCCAGTAACTCTTAGTCCTTTATCCACAAGAGTGCTTCTACTCATCTATCCTCTCAATTTGATCCTAATGCTATGAATGTTGATGCCCTCCATACTGCTGATCAAGAAACCCTTTGCAAGCTTGGAGTATGCTTCTATTATAAGGAAAGAGACCACATAGCAGTCTCTTGTCCTAAAAAGCCAAAGACAAACAACCCCTTTCAACCATTACTTACAACTTCCTTACCCTCTTTTTCCTCGACTACTACTCCTAAGGGTATCTTCCATATCAAGGCACTCCTCACAGCTCTTTCTGATAAAGAGAAAGAGGAACTCATGGCCTTTATGGAACAGAATTTTTAATTGGAAAAGCACAAGGGATACCTACTCTTTTTCTTTTTGCCTATGTATATGCACTCTTTTGTAAAGTAGACTGGAAATCAATTATTCTTTCTACCAAACTCAAGACATATGATAAGAGTATCCCTATTACTGCCCTTGTTGACTCAGGGGCCATGGAAAACTTTATAAACTCCAACCTTGTCAGAAAACACAATCTTCCTACTGAACCCCTTTCTAATCCAATTATTGCCTGAAATGCAGATAACTCCATTAACTCAGAAATCATCAAAACTGTCATTAGTATCCTAACTCTTGGACAACCTCCCCAACCCATTCCATTCTTGAGCACTAACATTAGGAAACACGATACTATCCTGGAATACCCTTGGCTTAAGGACACCCAACCTTCAATCAACTGGAAAAATGGAACTGTCTCATTTCCTGTAGACCATGAATCCTCTCTTTTGACTTTGGATCTTACCCCTGAGGACCTTGATCTAATCCAGTCAATTAAATCTCCTTTGGACCTTGACCTAGGAAAGCTAACTATAGACAAGTTAACCTTCTATGTTCCTTTAGAATACCATGGCTTTCTCAAGGTATTTTCCAAAGAAACATCCTCTTGATTACCCAAACACAAATCTTGGGATCATGCTATTGAACTCAAACCAAACTTTATTCCCCAATCCAGTAAACTCTATCCTCTAAACCAAGAGGAGGACAATATCACTAGGGAAATGATCAATGAACACCTAGTAAGGGGAAATTTTCATTCTTCAAAGTCCTCATAGGCTTCTGGATGGTTCTTTATTGACAAAAAGAATAGAACAAAATGATCCTGCCAGGACTATTGATACCTCAATGACTGGACTATCAAGAATGTATACTCTCTTCCCTTAGTCTCAGATCTCCTTGACAAACTCAAAGAGGCCAAGTACTTTACAAAATTTGATGTTTGTTGGGGCTATAATAATATCCAAATCAAGGAAGGTGATGAGTAGAAAGCAGCATTCAAGACAAAGTTTGGACTTTTTGAACCTACTATGATGTTCTTTGGTCTTTGTAACTCTCCTACCACATTTCAGAAGATGATAAACAGTCTCTTTGCCATTCCCCTTGCTGAAGGATAGGTTCTAATCTATATAGATGATATTCTAATCTTCTCTGACAACAAGAAGGACCTAAGACTCTATATCCATTGTATCCTTAAAATTTTTACTGACCACAAAAAACTCAGGTGTATAGAAATAACCACAGGTGAGTTGAATTGGTAATGTTACAATTTAGTCTACAATCTGATTAACTGTGCTATCTATTAATATCAAGGGATAAGGCTCAGTAACTCAGAACAGTAACTTGTAGGCAGCAGCAAAATTTGAATCTAACAAATAGTCTGACGAACCCGAATTAACTAACCTCTAGAAACTCTCTAAGATCAAATTTGAGTGTAGTAAGATGATAAGGGATTTTTGGCCCTAAAGAGCAATAGCTCCTACTCTTAGGAGATTTTTCCCAGTTGGTACTAGGCAGTTGGCTTGTTGGAAGATGAGTAAACCACCCCCACATTTTTTGGCACCTCAGTTAATTTCATAGGTATTTTGAGTTGCACTGCACGTGCCCCCAAGCTACTTGGGGGTCTAGTTGATAGTCTAGGGCAAGACCTGGCCAAGTGTCTAAATTGGCTACAACAAAGACAAAGGCCCAGACTCATGCGATGTTGTCATTTAACTGACATGAGTTAACCATCTGCTCTTAAGATGTTACTGTTAAGACCTCTCTGTGGTGGAGTAACTGAGGGGACTCTAGGGAACAATAGGGAGTTAGGCAACCTCTCAATAGGGGTGTGTCTTTTCTCAACCCTAGGAGTTCTGGTCAAATCTGGCCTTGGCAATTTAAATGTATAGTGGGGAAAGAAACAGCTCATCCTAGATTTGTGCTTGTTGTCCTGAATTCTTATCCAATAGTCATTGTTAATCCATAAAACTGCTCTTTTAAAGCTCTCAAATGACAACATGTCCTCTTAACTATAGTGCAACTCATCATGGATGTGAGTAGGGATCGCATTCTTTACTACCTTACAGAGGGCCCTCTCATCCCAATGGATATGATTCTAGTACTTTGTGAAGCAGATGTTGATGGCCTTGCTGTTATTTGGGAAAGAAATGGCTATTATTGTGTCTTCATTGTTGTCTTCAGGAGAGTATGAGCTAAAAATATTAGATAGTTTCTGCATGAAGGCTGACCAATCCTCTAGGAAGTCTAAGTTATGGTAGGGGTTGGGTTTGTTGATGAAGAGCTCAAAGTAGTCCAGGGCGATGCTATATAAGTAGGATATGGCAAAAAAAACTTTATTTGTATTATTTATAAACTTTCCATCACAAGCACAGAAATAGATTTGGCATTGAAAAATAAATGTGCATAGTTCTTCTGAATTCTCCCCATTAAATGGGTCTAGTTCCTTAATCACCTAGAGTTTCTTCTATGAGTGGTTATCCACTTGTTTAGTTAGTGCCAGCAAGATAGCCTGTAGGTCCTGGCTTGATACTTCCTTTTGGGGGCCTGATTCTCTATGGGTTCAGGATATATAGTAGGATGGTCCAGTAGTTTGCTGACTGTATCTTCAGCCGTTCTTTCTTCTAACTCTTTTACTGGCTCTAGGGAGATGAGGTGTTGGCTTCTGGCCTGTAAGGCTATGAATAGTCGTTCTACAGGAGTATTAGTAGACTCTCTAAAAGATACTAGACATGGTCTATTGTATCGTGCATAACATTCCAGTTGGGGGTCAAAGATAGGGTTTTGTAATATGAAGTGGCACGTTCTGGAGTGTATAGAGGGTTTTAAGTAGCTTTGTTCTACTGTTAAGTAATGACTCTCTGAGTCTTGGTCAAGCTGATACTGACTAGCTAGAACCTCCTCTACACAGGGTCCCTTGATTGGGGCTGATGGTTTCAGAAAGCTTCCAGTTAAGAGGGCAAAAGGATGATTGAGTAGTCTACTTAGTGAAGAACAAAGCTAGGGTGTATATAAGAATATCTTTGGTTTATAACTACAGCCTATTGGCAAACTAGTACAAAGTAGACAAAGTAGGTGTAACTAGTGTGACTGAGATACTTTATGGGGTGATTGTGGCTATGTCACAAGGAACTGTGACAGTCACATTAAACTTGTTTGTACAACTATGAGTCCAATACATCTCAATATGTTTACTTTTTCTGATCCTAATTCTCTTTGTATACCCCTAGTTTCTCCTTTGGTGTATGCTCCAGATTATTTCCAGTCTATACCCATCTGAAAGCTGGTAGATTCTGGATCAATGCATTGCTTCTTGGACTCTGCTTCTGCTTATAAAAATTCTTTGCCTACTACTTCTACTCTGCCTATAGAACTATATCTATTTGATGGAATCTTGAATAATATTATCTTTGAGATAGTATTGTTACCTATAAAATTTCCCTCTGGTGAATGCATAACTCTTGACTTCTATATCACTTTACTTGATTCTTGTTATTCTCTGGTCTTAGGTCACTCTTGGCTCACCTGCTACAATTTGTTGATTGACTGGATTACTGGGTCAATATCTTTCTAACTATTATCTTTACTTCAAAGTCCGACTTCTGTTCCTCCTGTTGAAACCTTGGTAAATCCTCTATTTTCTCTAGTGGAAACACCTCTATAGTTCATCCCATCTGAGACATCCCTGTCTAACCCCAAGCAACCTCATATTGTAATTATCAATGCACCAGCCCTACTCCAGGTCTTGCACCTCTCAAGCTTGACAACATTTTTCCTCCAATTCCATTCTACAGTGTAGGCCAAATCCACTACCATCTCCAAAAAAATCAACCTCTCTTTAGTTCCAGAGGAATACCATGAGTACACTAATGTTTTTAGCAAGTCCAGAGCAGAAATACTCACTTCCCACTATCCTTACAACCTCTGGATTGAACTAGAAAAAGATTTCCATCCTCTAGTAGAAACCATCTACTCCTTGTCCAAATTCGAACAGGAAATACTAAAGGAATTCATTAACGAAAACCTTACTAATAGATTCATCCACTCAATATTGTCTTCTCATAAAGCACTAGTCCTGTTTGTAAAAAATAAAGATAGTTCTCTCTGGCTCTATAGATTTCTATGAACTCAACAAAATCACAAAAAAGGACCAATACCTATTTTCTCTCATCTCAGACCTCCTAGATTCTCCTGCAAGACTTGTATTTATACCAAGATCAACCTCCAATATGCATACCATCTAGTTTGCATTGCTAAAGGGGATGAATGGAAAATTACCTTTTGAACTCTCTATAGAGCCTTTGAATGGTTGGTAATGTCATTTGGACTAACCAATACTCCAGCTGCCTTCCAATGCTTTATGAACAATGTATTTTCCAACCTCCTTGATGTGTATATAATAGTCTACTTAGATGATATCCTGATCTACTCTGATGATATCATGCAATATTGGAGCTACGTCAAAGAGATATTGAAACAACTTTGCAAACCAGGATTATATGTAAAAGTGGAAAAATGTGAATTCTATTCAGACTTTGTAGAGTATATAGACTATGTTTTATCACCATCTGGCTTGACTATGTCCAATACTAAAGTGAAAGCTATTCAGGAGTAGCTAGAACCAAATAAAATAAAGGATATTCAATTTTTTCTAGGATTCGCTAACTTCTACAGGCATTTCATTTTCAATTATTCAGACATAGTCATTCTACTTACTTGGCTTACTAGAAAAAACACTCCATGGAATTTTGACAACAAATATAGAGTAGTATTTAATACCCTGAAGCAAGTTTTTACCTCTGCTCCTATCCTTATGTATTAGGTTCCAGACATATAACTTGTCATGGAAACTGATGCCTCAAACTATGCTCTTGCTACTATTCTCTCTATTATAACTAAGGATAATAAAATCCATCCCATAGTTTTTTACTCTTGGACATTCTCTACTCTGAAGTTTAACTATGACGTCCACAACAAAGAATTACTTGCAATATTTGAAGTCTTCAAAATTTGGCAACACTATTTAGAAGGGGTCCACTTTACTAATCAACATTGTAATGGATCACAAAAACTTGGTATATTTCTTAACAACCAAGATCCTAATATGCCAACAAGCAAGATAGTCAGAATATCTCTCCCAATTTAACCTTGTAATTTGTTTCTGTCCTGGACATCTTGACACCAAACCAGACACACTCACTAGACAATGGGACATCTATCCAAAAGGGGGAGATAATGGCTATGCTTTAGTGAACCCTCATAATTTCTGCCTAGTCTTTACTTATAAATAAATTATAGTATCTCTCCAAGCAACTATTCTCACCACTCTGACACTTTGCACAGCCACAATATTGAACCAAAACCAACTTCATTCTGATATCCTAGCAGCACTTCCCTCTGACTCCTCTATCTCTAACCATTTACTCTATCTGGAAAGATATTGGTTAAAAGATGGCATAGGTTTCCTCAGACTTAACAACATGATATATGTTCCAGATAACGTCAACTTATGCCTCTGAGTTCTCCAGTATCACCACGACTATGTTTTAGCAGAATATCTGGGCCAAAATAAAATACTAGAACTTGTACAGAGACATTATACCTGGCCAAACATCCATAACGACGTACAAAAGTTCTGTAAGTCTTGTGTTATTTGTATGAGGTCCAAACCACAGCATCACAGACCATATGGATCTCTCCAACAACTCTCTATTTCGGAACACTCATAAAATTCAATTTCTATGGATTTTATCAAAAAATTCTCTTCCTCCTCTGGTTTCGATACCATTCTAGTTATAGTGGATTGCCTGTCAAAACAAGCCATATTCATTCTCACTTATGATACTATTACTTCAATGGAATTAGCACACCTTTTTGTTGTTCATATCTTTTCAAAACATGAAGTTCTATCTCATATTATATCTGACTATGGCTCTGAGTTTATCTCTCACTTTTTCTGCTCCCTAGGTACCGTCCTAGATATAAGACTTCACTTTACCAGCAGCTACCATCTGGAGGCAAATGGTCAAGTAGAATGGACCAACTAGACATTGGAATAGTACCTCTGCATATATTGTAACTATCAACAGGACAACTGGTCTGAGCTGTTATTCCTGGTGGAGTTTGCTTACAACAATGCTCCTAGTGCTACTACTGGTGTTTTCTCATTTTTCACCAACAAAGGATACTATCCTAACCTCAGTATATACCCAGAATGAGATCTTACTTCCTCTTATGCCTGTGACTTCATAATTGATCTTGACAAACTACAAGACATACTTAAAGAGAAAATTGCCAAAGCCCAATGATAATATCAATTCTCTGCTGACTCTTGTTGACAACAACTACTAGACTTCTAAGTTGGACAATTAGTATTCATCAGAGCATAGTACTTTCAGATGACTCACCCATTGAAGAAACTCTATACAAAGATACTGACAATGACTCCAAATAGCTACCCTTAATGGAATTAGAACATGCAAAGGAATTACTGAGTAATTTTTATCTCAAATATCCCTTTAAACTAGGACTATTACAACCCTGATAATATCCTTTATTCCACTTCCTAGCCTCTGTTTACTGTACTCACTCCATTTCAAAAAAAAAAAATTTTTTTTGAGTACTTGTACACATTTTTGAGTGTAGTTTCCTTTGTACTGACTTGCTTACTTGTATTTAGATATAGTCTCCATTGCAAAAAAATTTGCATACTTGTATTCCTTCATAGTCTTCCCTTATAGTTGTCTAATACTTGTATTTTTATTTCATCAATTATCATCACTCACATCCACTTTCTACCCATAGAAAAAATTAAAATTTGTCCAAAAAATCTATTTAGCTCCAGTTTCAACAGAAAATGCAACCAAAGAAAAACTACTTCCACATTCTCTATTGCATTTTTCTCTTTTTGTTCTCCAACTTCTCCAATACCACCATGATCCTCTGGATATCCTTTCTCAACCCCTATAACTCACTCAAGTCCTCTAATTTTCTCAAAACCTTCGTCTTCCACTTCGTATTCATTTGTTACTTTATCTTTTTTGTCTTAGACCTCTGGACCGCTTCTACCCTAGTCTTTACATGTGCCTTGTTGGCATCAAAAGGCTTATAGGTAGCCTTAGCCTTGGCATAGGGAGTGTATGAAGTCACATGACTATAAAACTTAGCAAAGTAACAAAAAATTAGTGAAAAACTCATGGCAAATTTTGAGAAATGCATAAAATTCTGAAGTCTGTGTACCTCTTGCAGGGACTTCCTCCACCAATAACTACTACTCCCATCTCCTTTGCCAACTCCTCATGTCATTGATAGACCTCTGAAGTTTCTTTGGGCAAATATCAAATACACTGCTTCTTAGTCAGAGATAGAAGGTTGATGAGGTTTATTTCCTTATCAGAGAGAGGATTCGAAAGGGGTAAGAAAGTCTTGGACTAGTTTTTGCAACATTGCTGTTTAACGGCGGCAATGCGGTTTGCCTCAAGACAATGGGCCAGATCTCTCTGGTATTCCTTCTCTTTTCTGCACACCTCTTTCCTGTATATCTCTTCTTCCTCCTCTTTCTTGTGTACCTCTTTCTCTAATCTTTTCTGTTCTGCTAATTTTATCTCTTTTTGGGCTTGGCACTCAAGCCATTCCTTTTCTTTCTGCTATCAAAGCAGGGTTTCTGTCTTAGCATGTCTTCTGGCTAGTTTAGTCTCATATCGCTTGTCATCAGAATTGGAGAGGTTGGTAGTTGGATTGGGGATAAAGGACATGGTAGTAAAGTTTCAGATTGAAAGTTTGAAAAAAAGAGTTTTTTAAGGCCAGAATTAGATAGTATTTGAATTGCTTATGCATAGAAGCTTTGAGGGCTCAGTCTTAAAGGAGGGGTACTGTTATATTCCAGAAATCTAACAATTATGTAATTGATTTCTCCTAAATAATTCTCCTGAAATTATAATTAGTAGGATAGCATAGTAGACTACTCTCCTTCTATTCCAGACTTACTATAAGTGCTAAGTAATTATAGTGTATTTTCTCAGTTTGTAAATTAATACCATCTAGTTCTAATCTTATCTCTATCCACTTCAGTTCCTATTCTACTTTCTTAGAACCTCTGTTCTGACAACTTCCTCCCACTCCAAAATAAGTGACCAACTTTACAACTGGAAACTAGAGTGCAACACATAAGTTGAAGCCAAGGTTATTTATCAAAGTTATAATCTACTCTGACATCTTTATCTGTCTACCAGAATCTTCTTTTGGTTTCTCCATCATTGCTAAGTACTATCTATTCTCAGAAGTAGTGTAGTATATCATTCTGAAGTATACTTCTATTTATTACTTCTCTTCTCCATCCTCCATCTGTTCTATCTTTGACATCATCCTCTTGTAGTTATATCCTCTATATCCCATATATGTTACCATCTTCTATTTTGTTCTTTATCCTTTCTCTTTTAGTCTTTTTCCTTTGTTGTATTTCTCATAGACTAGCTGTATGTACTATTTTTGCTCTTAGTTTAGCAAGGGTATACTGTTAATTGAGCATATTGCTTATGAAAGAACTGTATTGTTCTAAAGACATAGTGCTATGTCCCTAGAGTAGTCAAAAGAGATTTGATAATCTTGCTAATTATGCTATATCATCTAGGGCATAAGATCTTTATTCAGTTAGGGTCTTAATAGAATTATATAATCATTCCATGGAGAAGATTCCTACTCTAGATAGTTTTTTAAAGGTAGACCATTACTCCTCTGTGTGTATAAGTCATAATAGACTCTAGTACAAGGTTCCTACTAAGAATAGCATAAGTATACTACACAACATCACTCAATTGCAAGGTTAGGTCTCAAATGCAATACTTGAGCTTAGTATTATACTTCTACTAACAGTCCCTAACCAACTATTAAGTTTCCTTAAGCCTAGGACCCAGCTATGTCATAGTAGTCCTTAGTTATAATTACCAAGATACTAAGGAAAATAAGAAAGTAGTAGCAAGACTTTGTTAAATTAAAATAATTATTGTACCATGTATTATCATAGATTAATATATGAGTTGTGCTTACATAAGTATGATTACTTCTTTGTCTCAACTACCATATCAACAGGACTTTTTTGCTTCTCTCAAGATTTCTCTTTCCTATTAGGCTCACTATCAATATCTGTTAGATAACCTGGTAAGTGGACCATCATTTATTCCCACTGTAATTGCTGTTCTCCATTCTTCTAATAGGTTATGGGCTCTAGTTTGCCCTGACTTTCTTTGGCACTCTCAAGCTATCTCAGTTAATGAAAAGGACTTAACTGGCTTTTTGATCTATTAGGAATTGAGATGATCTCCTTGTTGAATTATCTCATGCCCACAGGATCCTCTGCTCCCTTTGTAAATACTATGGCCCATAGCTATTTAGGATAAAGCACTACACATTCATTATTACATCTGCTCCCTGAACTAAGCTAATTTCTTGATAATAGCTATAACAAGTTTGATTGATATCTACTATTTCTCATCTCTCCAGTCTTGTTGTTTATTTATTTTGGGCAATTAGTATGTAGTCCTGTCTTGCTATGATTACTATGCCTAGTTCTCCTTATAATGCTAAGAATATACTCACTTCCTCCACTATTTCTTCTACTCAGGATCAAGATGAGTGCACTAGGCACAACAGCCTTGATTCTCAGGCCCTTAGGATAATAAACTTATTACTGGCTCATAATATCCTTATGTATGGGAAAGAAAATGCAGAGTCTCTCTAGAATTATTTATGTGATAAGTATAGCTCTTTTAGGCCTACTTCTGTCTTTGTAGACTATCAGCACACCAGACATTTCTAGATCTCTGGAAATAGCAACCCTGCTCCCTAGATTGCAGAACTTAATACTCTCTATACCAGGCTAGAGAGAAACAAATGTAATATTCTCTCTCACATTTGTGCAATGACACTTTTATTTGCTATTCCTCAATCTTGGGATAACTTAACTACCTTTATCCTCACTTCCTAGACCTTGCTCTCTCAGTTGACTTAGGATTTTGTGAGCTCAGCTATTTAGTCTAAGTTCTCCTAAAGATCAACTAGTGCTCATATTGCTTAGTACTCAGGTGTTCTTAGAGGTGATTATCCTTTCTCTTAGAAGAAGAACCCCTAGAATAAGCAGCAGGCACAAGGGAATTCCTCCTAGCAGCAAAGGAAAAAGTGTAGTTGAGGAAAGTGAGGTGGTAAAGTATACTAGACAGATAGCCTCTCCAAATCTCTCAATAGTGATGACAACCAAGCCTCCAGTGCCATTGCTTTTACAAGTATAGCTACTGTTATTCCTCCCACTCATCCTCTCCTCCTAAGTATTAGTCAAAAGCTAAAGTACCTAAGCTCACTAATTAGCTCTCTGAGCAACATCCCTCCTAAATTGGTCCAATTTGTAGTCTATTGGTGCATGCACAAGATAGAGCACTAAAACTATATGATGAGCACTTGGCTAGGAAATTCCCTGATCCTACTTCTGTTGAGGCATTTGCCTCCAAAATCACTGAGCCTTCCTTAAAGGCTCCTTCTCCTTAGGTTCAAAGTAGTCCATCCAAGATAGATGTTGACCCACCTTCAGTGACAAACACATCTATTTTAGGGGAGTCAGCCAATGCTAATGATATAGTATCTTTGGGAAGTTCTGAGGATTGGGACTTGAATAATAAAATTTTTAGATATGACCTGTATATGCATTTCTCTACTATTCTCTGACTATCTCAGCTCAGTCCCTTGTAACCTGTACCAATGTAATGGCTGCAACTAGGAACTTTGTAGCATTGAGTAGTATAGTTTGTATGGCTCAATGTGATAATAAATTCATGTTACCTGCATTGCCTATAGCTGAGAATCTATATAGATATGATAAAGCACTATATACTATATGTAAGAGTAAAGAAGTACCACATGGTCACTTTTATAATGATGAATAGTTCTTGAACTCTGATGTCTTTGCCTATTTTACTCCTTTTGAGTCTAACTTTGTCTCTATGACTCAAGGAAATTATAGTCATGTTGAGACAGCCAATTCTAAAGTATCTCTTTTCATAGTTGCTATAGAAACTGTTCTTATAGACCATGATATCATTAACCCTAAAGACAGGACAACCAAAACTGCTATCTCTAAACTATGGCCAGTATATTGTATTCTTGGCATAACTATGTATGTGTCTTTTCTCTACTGGACAGTTGCTCTAATCTAGATTAAGTATAGAAGATACAATAGATGGTTCAACCTTTCATGACTCATCTGGTAATTGTAACAAGTTTACTTTTTATGATGTTTGGATGATGTAGTACACTGAGGAGGATGTGAGGATGACGTTTGGATGATGTTCATTATGATGGAGAAGTAACGTAAAGAGCATGAGGACTAATATAATATATATATAGGAGTTAGTGTAGTAGTATAGACTCAGCTTTGTTCTGGTTTATATAATTCTTTCTTAATTCAAATACCAGGTTCAGAGGGAGTTTGTAACATAAGAATGAAGCTATCAAATCAAATCAATAATGCATAGAAGGATTTAGGAGGAGAGACCAAGAACATTTATGCAACTAGTATACAGAACTTCATGGAAGAAGTCAAGAAGGACTTTACTAACAAACCGGCCAAAAGAAAAATAAAGGAACCTGACAACGTCAAAGGAAGTCCAGATGAAGTAAGAGCTTGGTGCCAAAGAATGATATTATTTTTCCAAAGCAATGATATCTTGAAAGAATAAGAGAGGATTGAAATAGCTTTAGAAAAGGTCAAAGAGAAAAAGAACAATTGAGCCCAACAATGGGCTGATATGCAAATCAGGAAGTTTCTACCCTTCCAAAAGGAGTGGAAAGAGATCAATGAAGACCTCGACATATTGATTATAACCAACAAACCCCTGTTCAAAACCTGGAAACAGATGATAGACAAAATAGCACAGTTTTTTATATTAATGGAGACTTAAACCCATGCAATTAAAAAGTTGATCAAGCTCAAGCAAGGAAACCAGTTACTTAAAGATTTCTGGTTAGAATTTATCACTTGGAAGGAGCTTTCAGAATATAACGAGGTAGCCTTAGTAGGCCTATTCAAGAAAGGAATCCATCCAGCATTAGCACAAAAACTGGTCAAGATTGGTCAGTTAAGAAATGGATTCATTAGATGAATGGTATGAGAAAGCATTAATTTTTGAGAGGTCGAGATGAGAAGTTATTGAGGAGTTTAGAGAAAGGAAGAATTTGAAGAATTTGGGAAATGCAAAGAAGAAACCAATTTTGGACATTCCGAGGTGAGACCCTAATGCAATGGAAGTGGACAAGCACAGGAAAACAAGGAGGTGTTATAACTATGGGGAAACAGGTTATCTCGCTGCAAGGTGCTCCAAACCAAGGAAGGAAAGGAGAAAAAAAGTAAAGATTATGGAGAATGTAATGGAGGATTTTTCCCTAGGCAGGGAGTAAGCACCGACTCACTTGTTTTTGTAAATTCAAAAGTTCGATTACCAAACAAAACAATAAAAGACTTTTTGGATTATTTTGGTACAAGAAAATACGAGACAAATAAGGGATACTCAGTGGAATGGATAGTAAAGAAAATCTGATGGAGTAGCAAAGAGGAAGCAATCAGTATACTAAAGGTATGGACCCACAGTTCGAGAGTGGAAGAATGTACAGAAGAAAAAATAAAAGAGTTAAACAAAATGACAGATAATGAAATCTTACTGGTCTTTAAAGCACTAGAGGAACCATTGATACTCAGAAAGATGGGAGATAAACAGCTAAATGTCTGAGTTAAATTGACAACAATAGACACTCACAAAATATTTTGCAAATAGACACTAGTCAACTCAGGGAGTACGAGCTCATGTATAAGCCAGAAATTCATAAAGGAAAACAACCTCAACACAATACAACTACCATTTCCAATCACCTGTTATAATGCTGATGGAACTGCAATCAAGAATGGCAGTATCATAGAGATTGTCAAAATGAACATAACTATTGGCGATTACCAGGAGCTTATTCAATTATTAGTGACAAACCTTGGCAAACACAACCTATTCCTAGGATATGATTGGTTACAGAAACATAACCTGTCCATCAACTGGAAAAATTCCTCAATTAGTCTACAGAACTGTTGGCAGTGGTATAGAAAGGTCTACATACCAAAAGAACTAGAAGAAGTAGAAGGCAAAGACATTAAAGAAGAAACAATAGAAAAGGAAGAAAACATGCTATTTATTAACCTAGAAGAAAAAGCGTGGAAAAGAGAAGAGTTGAACATTTGAAGTAGGAGCGAAGGCATAGAAGAAGTTAGAGAAGATATACCTAAAGAATACCAAGACTTCAATGATTGGGTCTTCAACAAAGCAGTATTCGAAAAATTACCAGACTAATCTAAATGGAATCATGCCATCAAGTTAATACCTAACGCAACGTTAAAAGACTGTAAGATATATCTGTTAAATGTTAAAAAACAAAAAGAACTTGACAAATTCCTTGAAGAACACTTGAAATCAGGAAGGATCAGACCCTCAAAATCATCCTGTGCAGCTCCCTTCTTTTTTGTAAAGAAGAAGAATGGCTTACTACAACTAGTACAAGACTACCAACAACTTAACAAAGCAATAATAAAAAACAAATATCCTTTGCCGTTAATTCAAGAAAAGCATCAAGACATAGTAAGACAAGTTATTGCTATATCCTAAGAAATGCAAGTCCCACCAAACAAATTTTGGAATTATCCTATCACAAAATAGCATAGAAACTGATCCCACCAAAACCAAAGAAGTAGCTGGATAGCCTGAATCCCAAGACAAGAGATAAGTATGATAGTTTTTGGGGTTTTGTAATTTTTATCGCCAACTTATTTCTAGATTCACCAAAGTTGCTAAACCATTAATGGAACTTACTGAAAAAAAAGAGTGGAAATGGAAAGACAAAGAGAAAAACACCTTCAACAAACTCAAGGGTAAAATGGTAAACCCTCCTATCTTAGTGATTCCCAACCCTAAACAAAAACTACAACTAGAAACCAATGCATCAGGATATGCAATTGGGAGTATACTATCACAGCAACAAGAAAACAGTTCTTGGAGGTCTATTGCCTACCTACCTAGAGCAATGAACAAAATAGAAAGGAACTATGAGATATATGATCAAGAGCTACTAGCAATTATGGAAGGACTTAAGCAATGGCAACAGTATCTTATAGGAAGTGATCAGTTCAAAATATGAACTGATCATAAGAATTTAGGATACTTCAAGAAGCCACAAAAACTCAATTGCTGCTAAGCCTGCTGGATGACGAAGTTACAAGAATATGACTTCCAACTAATACATAAACTAGGCAACTCTCAAAAGAAAGTAGATACACTATCTCAAAGACCAGATCATACTCAGGGAAAGAACAATAATGCAGATCAAATATTACTAAAAGGAGAATGGTTCAGAAGTATCAAAACTCAGGAAGGCAAATTTTGAAAGGAGATAGAAGAGGCAGAGGAATTCATAGAAGAAGAAATAAGAGGAGCAATAGAGCGATAAGAGAAAGGATAAAAAAGAGAAGGAAAGGTGCTACTTTGGAAGGAGAGAATATATGTTCCTGACTCAGCCACACTATGAGAGGAAGTTATTACTAAACATCACAATTCTGAACTAGCTGGTTACCCAGGTTATACCAAGACGTATGAGCTGATAACAAGAAACTACTAGTAGCCTAGAATATTAGAAGATGTTAAACAATACATTGCAGGATATGAAAAATACCAAGAGACCAAACCAAACCAATAACCCAAACAAAATCATTTTCACCCTAACAAAGTACCACAAAACCCCTGGGAGATTATTAGTATTGATTTAATAGGACTGCTATTAGAGTCAGCAGGATATGATGGAATATTGGTGATAGTGGATTGTTTCTCCAAGATAGCTTACTATATACCAATTAATATGAATATCACAGCCCAAGGGATAGCCAAGGTATCTTGGAATCGAGTTTTCAAAGATATAGGAATTTCCCAAAAAGTTATCAGCAACCGAGGACCACAATTTGTGTTAAAGTTCATGAAAAAAACTATGCTCACGACTTGAAATAGAGAGAAATCCTTCAACTGCTTATTATCCCCAAACCAATGGTCAAACAGAACAAGTCAATCAAGAACTAGAACAATACCTTCGACTCTACTATAACTATAGACAGAACGATTAGGCGGAATGGTTATCAATTGTAGAATTTTCCTACAACAATCAGATTCACTCTAGCACAGGACAATCTCCTTTTATGGTCAATTTAGGACATCACCCAAATATTGGCAAAGATATAAACTCATTAACCAAAAACTTTCCAGAAACTGAACAATTCCTCAAAACGATCAAGGAAATTAGAGATGAGGTAAAGTCAGTACTAAAGAAAACAAATGAAATGATAAAGAGAAAGTGGGATTCAAAGAGAAAACCAGAAACAAAACGATTGAGCAGAGATTTGGTATGGGTAGATGTGATATATTACAACATAGATCAACCTTTGAAGAAACTGTTGACTAAGTGATTAGGACCATTTCTCATAATACAGAAAATTAGTAAATTGGCTTATAAACTCAAGATCCCATCCATATGGAAATCTATCTATCCCATCATCAATGAGTTTTATTTTACTTCTTACATGACATCTACAATCACAGAAATCCAACAACAGAGTTGCTAATCCTAACAACCAAACCAACATACAAGAAGTAGAAGAAATACTTGACTCTAGATAGAGAGGAGGCAAATTACAATACCTTATCAAATAGAAAAGACAGTCACTATAAGAGAGAACCTAGGAAAATAGAAACGAAGTAATTAAGGGAGCACCGAGGTCATGCAGAGAATTCTACCAGAAATACCTGAACATACCCAGAGTCCCTACCATTTGACTACCCATGAAGACATATGCTAATATTGTGAAGACACAATCTTAGGAGGGAGGTAATGTAACAAGTTTACTTTTTATGACATTTGGATAATGTAGTGCACTGAGGAGAATGCAAGAATGATGTTTGGATGATATTTGTTATGACAGAGGAGTGACGTAGAGAGTATGAGGACTAATGTAATATATATATATAGGGGTTAGTGTAATAGTACAAACTTAGCTTTATTCTGGTTTATATAATTCTTTCTTAACTCAAACACTGGGTTTGGAGGGAGTTCATAACAGTAATGCTATCTTTTCTGCCCTACCTAATCTTTAGAGGAGTATCCAGGTTGTGAGAACATGTATCATTAAAAACAATGTTCCTAATCCTGTGAGCCTTGTTACAAGGTACCCAGATTATGAGACAATTTATTGTCATTTTGGGCATATCTCTAATAAAGCCATGAGATATATTTCAAACAATGTTGAAAGTATGGAGAAGATCTACTTCCCTAACAAGAAACATATATGCTATGGTTGTACTTTAGAAAAGCTACACCAGTACAGTTTTCCTGAGAATCCTAAGTATTCTAGTGAGACTCTTGGATTGATCCATTCAGATCTCCTTAAGCTCCTTACTTTATCATACTCTAAGTATAAGTAGGTGATTACATTCCTTGATGATTATTCCTTCTGTTACAAAGTTACTTTCTTGTACAAAAAAATCAAATGTTGCAGAAGCAATTAAAGCTGTTTTCTGGCTGTAGTAAAATACTACTTCCCACTCTGTTAAACACCTATATACTGATAATGGGGGAGAATATATGACATTGGAATTGCAATCTTTTCTATATGAACAGGAGATTGTCCATGAGACAAGTATATCACATGTACATTAACAAAATGGTCAAGCAAAATAGTTAAATTAGACATTGCTAGAAAAAGTGCAATCTATATAACTTAAAGCATGCTTACCTGACTTTTGATAGGAGTTTGCTTTTGCAACTGCCACACATGTTCATAACCATACTCCTATTAAATATCTCAAATGAAAAATACCTTAGGAGATCTTCACAGCTGAAAACCTAAAATATTGCATCTCCATGTCTTTGGCTGTAGAGCATATGTATATCTACCCAATGAAGTTTACACAAATAAACTTACACTGTGCTCTGAACTAATAATATTTATTGGGTATGAGGATAATGGCTACAGGTTTATTTGCCATACACAAGAGAATGTTATATTCTGTTCTATTCAAGTCATCTTTGATGAAGGACACTTCCCTAGATGTTTATTCTCTTATCCCAAAAAGAGAAGGTCCTTTAGTAGGCTAATACCAGAGATAAAATCATTAGTATCTGGACCTTTTGGTATAGATAAACCTGCTCTAACATTCTCTCTACCAACACCTATATATCCTAGACCCCTTACTTCTTTAATCCTTTCTAATTTGCCAACTCACTCAAAATCTCTATCTCTCTCTCCTTCACTGACACCACCTAAATGCTTCTCAGTAAAAATTGAAGAGGTTCAAGATGTTGAAGATGAAGATATTGAGATACATTCCTCAAGCCCATCTTTTCCTGAAGCTAGTCTCTCATAGTATATCTCTTCTCAGGTCCTAACTGTAATATCTCAAAAACAAGGTAATAATCCATAGCTAGAAGAAGATGTTTTTCCTCTGAGATATAACTCATGAGACTAGAGTTTAAGGCAATGTATATGGAGAGAATTGCCATTTCACAGATATCTTGAGATACCCTGAGTGGCGACAATATCTTGGTAAGGCTAATCTAGATATGATACATAGAATGTTTGCAAATATATTCAAGCACAGCCTAATACTATTTCAATTGGAGAAATATACTATTTATATAGTCAATGGGACAATACTATTGAAATAAATAGAATTTGCTATGAAGTTGACTGGGTAAGACAACGACCCATCATAATTGACATAAAGAGAAATAGAATGGATGCTCTACCCCTAGTAGGTAAGTCAGCTATCATAGCTATTACCAACTACATGGTACATTTTACAAAAGAAGAAGAAGCAGAGCATATTTGCTTTCTCTTGGTACTCAGAGCAACTGAGACTTACTCTCTGTCAAAAACCTTTAAAGATATCACTAAATTACAAGCTAACTCTAAGAAGAGATGGCTTGAGTCCTATCTTAAGGAGCTGAAATTGCTCAAAGACAGAGATATTTATGAGATTATGGATCTCTCTAAGAGAAGAAAAGCAGTCAAGAACTGCTAGATATTTAACATCAAGCCTGATGGTTGTTATTGATCTTGTCTTGTTGCTAAAGGATTTTTTTAAGTTGAAGGCATCAACTTTAATAAATTACTATCTCCAGTTGTCCGCTATGAAACTATATGACTACTTCTTGGAATTGCTGTACTTAAAAATTTGGATATTTAAAGCATTGATATCAAAACAGCCTACTTATATGGTGATCTAGATGAGAAAGTCTATATGGAGCAGCCAGAAGATTTCAGACTACCTGGGAGAAAAAACAAAGTCTGGCAACTTTGCAAAGCATTGTATAGTCTTAAGCAAGCTAGCTTCTTCTGGTGGCACATAATGACTAAGTCAATGCTTGCCCTAGAATTTAAGAGATGTAAATCTAATGCTAGTGTATACTACTATCATGACAAAAAGACCAAAGCACTTGTTATAGCTATTGTCTATGTCAATGATATTTGCTTTATGGGTACTAAAGGTTCCTTGCTCCTCAATGAGTTGAAGTAGAAATTTATGGCTAGATAGGAGTATTGTGACCTTGGTGAAACCACAGAGTTCCTAGGCATATACATAAGCTATGATTGTAAAAATCAAAAGATATTTATTGATCAATGTGAGTATTTGAAGAAGGTACTGGCATACTTTAATGTTGCAACTAATCCTACTCATACTCTACTGCCATCTGAGTTTAGCTTTAAACCAAATGAAAAGCAATGTGATCCCAAATTTTGCCAAAAGTACTAATAGCTGGTTGGTTCTCTAATATACTTGATAATTGGCTTGAGACCAGACATTAGCTTTGCAGTTATCAAGTTAGCTCAACAAATAGCAAACCCTTTCAATGATCATTATTGAGTTGGGTTATACCTCTGTAGATACTTGCTTGTCACTTGCAAATATTGGCTAGTCTATAATGGATCAAGCAATTTATTGCTTGTAACATATTCTGATTCTGATTGAGGCCAAGACCATAAGCATTACAAGTTAACTACTGGCTATTTTACTATGCTGGCTCAAGGAATCACTTCCTAGTTAAGTCACAAACAGAAATTAGTAGCCCTCTTCTCTACTGAGGCTGAGTATATAGCACTCTCTGATTGTAGTCACTAACTCATCTGGACATCAAATCTCCTAAGTGAGATTAGTTTTGATATTCCTGTTCCTCATCTCTATGATGATAACCTTGGATCACTCTTCTGGAGTACCAACCCAGTACAAGAGAAAAGGTCCAAATATATTGATATCTAGTATCACTATGTCAGGGATGCAATAGAGGATGACAAAATCAGACCATATCACATTGATAGAGCTAGGAACCCTTGTCATGAAATGAAACCCTTGTTATTGAATAACATCGAGTTGTCTTGGAAACTCCACTTGCTGGAGCATTTGTTTCAGATATTTACATATAAATATGGGATTGTAGTTACATTTTAAGTTTTTCTGTCTTTTCCTCTTTTCCCCTGTGCTCAATTAATTTTGCTGTGACAATCCTGCTGATATCTTGACTAAGAATCTTGGTCAAATACTGTTCCATCAATTCTGTCCACTCCTTGGTCTGGAGATTCTCTGAACTCTCCTTTTAATTTATATTGTCACTCAATAACTACTACTTTGAGTGAGGGGAAGTGTTAAATTAAAATGATTATTGTACCATGTATTATCATAGATTAATATACAAGCCATACTTACATAAGTGCACTTGCTTCTTTGTCTCAACTGCCATGTCAACAGGACTTTTTTGCTTCTCTCAAGATTTCTCTTTCCTATCAGGCTCACTATCAATATCTGTTGGATAACCTGGTGAGTGGGCCATCATTTGTTTCCACTGTAATTGCTGCTCTCCATCCTTCTAACAAGAGGTTGTTACAGGTTGTTTTATGCCTGTTGGGAATTTTTACAAGAAGTTTTGTGCTTGTCATCCTTTTCCTTACACCTGGCCATAGTTCTCTACTCCTCTAGCAACCATTTCCTATTACTTCATGGCTTGTTATGAATGTATTCCACTCTATATTCATAACATATGACAGGAAGGTAGAGATAGAGGTCAGCCATTGAAAAGCATCAATCCCTAGTTATCAGGATAGTACATCATACCCAGGGCAAATGATGTTCAAAAGATTGCTAATTACTTTATTGATTAGTCTACCTTTTTGTACCCCCACTTATTGATACCACCATGTCTATCTATACCAAGCCCCTTCAGCATGAAGCTCAGGGAGACTTCAATAGAAGCTTAGAGTTACAATTGTATTACATTTGAAGGCCATGCTAAGCTCCACAAAAATATAGTTCAACTACAAGGTGCATGTGTTGAAGAAAAAGGGTTTCCTAATTCAAGATTGATTCGATATCAAATTCAGACCCATGTATATGACAATTTCTTCTTGCATCGAGAGTCTGGCGTTGTGCTGAAGTCCGTCGTTGAACGCGCATCAGTATCTCATCGAGCTGTTCGAAGTTTCGATCATCTTCAGCAAATCTGCGATGTTTGTAGCCCTGAACATGCTGCCAAAAACATTAGGATCATTGCAAGCAATACAAAAAGGACAATCATACTTCGTGAAAGTCATTGAATTTAGATCGACAACTCTCACAATAACCAGGCTTACTTCCCTCCTCACGTTTGGGAAGTTTGAGGGTATTTGTACTCTTGCTTCTCTTGAGGACCGCATGGCGTTGTGGTACTCGGACAGGTGGACCCATTTTACTGGCCATCGCAAGTCTATCTTGGGGCTGCTTGTGCATGATGATCTCTTGGCGTATTTTCCCGTTCAGATTTGAAGGCATCTGGTGGGTACGAAAAGCATAGTCGACTAATGAGGCTGTACCAGTGGCCGATGTGATGCTGACGCTGTTCCCCGATGCTGCCGTATATCCCATAAGACCAGAAGCTAAGAATCCAGAAGCATCGATGAGTTCGACATCACCGTCCGCATCATGGTTGACAAAGACTTTGTCTCGTGCGGCATTACACATGTTGTTTAGCGAGACAGAGCGGCGTAAATCACCGACTCTCCTCGAAAGCAGGCTCAACACGGTTTTTTTCTCAGTCGCCTGCCTTCGGAGGAGCGCCTCGCAGCGAGCCCTGCGCTCTGCTGTCTCCTTCTTCTCGACTTCTTGTAATCGATCCCATCGCTTTTTTTCCTTTTCATCGAAAAGAATAAAGGGGCCGCGAGCTTGAGGGTGACAGTGAAGAGTGGGCCATGGTGTCTTCTCGCCTTCGCGTTCTTTGTGTGCTGGATATTCGTGTGCTGCAATCGTCGCCAATTCACCATGTATATCTTCGATCAGGACAAAGTGGCTACCACGGGTGAAGTAACGGAAGTCGTGTCGCTTCTGGGTGGGGTCACGTTCGCTGAGCCCGTGAATTCGCTCCGATTGTAGGAGCTTGGAAAGACTGTGCACACTGCGCGACTTTGTACTAGTATTGAAGGACATTGCTGGAGCTAGGTCATCCAGGCATCGTGAGAGTACACTTTCGAGCTTGGCGGAATCCCATATCTTTTTCCCGAATGCGAGCGCATCTTTTATCACGTCTTTCTCTTGCGGGTTCTCTTGGA
>Ga0153996_1000258_pt1 | contig 24430 bp, 23 predicted proteins | sample TSNC080MetaG_FD_104728 | JGI IMG/M metagenome (GOLD analysis project Ga0153996, IMG submission 104728) | Attine ant fungus gardens microbial communities from North Carolina, USA - TSNC080 MetaG | ecosystem: Host-associated > Fungi > Mycelium > Unclassified | place: USA: North Carolina, Lumber...
AATAATCAAGAGGGCTATTGGATTGTAGAGCTATACCTCTCAAAAGACTTACGGTCAATTTATATAGCAGATTTAGGACAACCAACACCATCAATTTTGGGACATTTTAAGGTAGCTAAAACAGCTACCTAGTATCTTGTCCTGATTATATCGTAGGATAAATAGTTAAGAAAAGCAAAGGAAAACAGAAAAAGAGCAATGTGTGCATGAAGCACCTGCTCTTTTTTGTACGCAGAATCAGAAAAAAACAATTAACAAGCAATAAAAAGAAACGCACGCTTCAGTGGGCTTTTTTCCCATCTGAAGTTTAGTCGACCTTATCCATGAACTTAGCCGCTCTTAATTCCCGCTTGAATAAGAGGGCTACGACGCGGTTTAGTCATCGGATAAAATATAAACTACATTCCGAAAACTACTGACATCGAGGGCATATAACGCCTTCCTTTTCGGGAAGTCTACATCACCCGACGAGCGCCAATATAACGCGGACCCCAATAGCTGCTATTCATAGGGTCAATAGCAATCCCGCGGCTAGACGTAGCACTTATAAACTTGCCTTCACCAATGTAGATGCCGCTGTGCGACACTCCCGGTGCATATGTACTAAAAAACACCAGGTCACCAGGCTGCAGGCGGCTATAGGATACAGCTCGTCCAACTGCAAACTGTTCGTCAGCCATTCGCGGCAGATAAACACCGCTTTGCGCAAAAACATAACGAGTAAAACCGGAACAGTCGAAACCCCTCGGGCTTGTCCCACCAAATACATACGGTACACCAGTATAGCGCATTGACGTCTGAATAATGCGCCGGATCGAAGCGGCCGAAGAATCACGACTGACGGCGGGGATGTCCCTCCCCATCAGCGCTCTGTAAGTTTCTGCGCCGATTACGCCATCGGTCTCAAGGCCACGAGCCGTTTGGAAAGCCTTAACAGCGTTGACCGTTAACTCGCCGAAATCACCATCGACGACACCGGTATTAAAGCCCAAACTGTTAAGTTGCGTTTGAATGGCGGCTATTTCCGATCCTTGATCACCAGCTTCATAAGCAGAAGCATGAGCAAAAGTAGTAGTCCCTATTAAGAGACAAAAAGCAAGAATAAACCCGAAAAACTTTGGCAAAAAGATTCCCCTCTCACTGGCCTCCGAGGTTAGCTGACGGGTTAGGGTTGCAGGCACCCTACTCAACAAGCCGGCTGCTGTCAAGTTTCACCCCTAAATTGGTTCCCCCGTACTTGAGCTGGATTCGGCTTTCTAAAGCGCTCCGTTTGATTCTATTCGTCTTAAATTCTAAAATTCCTGCCCAAAAACGAGTTATATTTACAAAAATTCAATTAATGAGTAGGCTTAATCATTATTTTTTTCCTGTCCCTGACCGAGTTCAGACCGTAGCCAGTACAGGGGACGCTGTTTTACCTCTTCAAAAATTCGTCCGACATATTCTCCTATGATACCAATCCCGGCCAACTGCAGACCGCCAAAAAGTAAAATGCTAGCAGTAATTGTTGCCCAGCCGGGAGCAGCTTCATTAGTAAAAATTTTAATATAAAAGACGTGCAGTGTCAGCCCAATACTACCGAATGCCAGGGCGATACCGGCATAAAAGGCAAAACGCAGCGGCGTTTTTGAATAGGCGGTGATACCGTCAAGAGCAAAATGCAACATTCTTCTCGACGAAAACTTAGATTGCCCGGCAAAACGGCGGGGAGCAACAAATTCAATTCTTGTCTGACGATAACCAATCGCACTAATCATGCCCCGGATAAACCGGGCTCTCTCCCGAAAACGGCAAAAGCTGTTAACGACCTGCCGATCGAGCAGTCTGAAATCAGAACCGCCTTCAGTAACCCGCACATTCGACATAGCGTTCATCAATTTATAAAACATCCCTGATGTAAAGCTTTTGAACCAGGAAACGCCTTGCGTATTAATCCTTACAGTCTGGATTACCTGGAAACCATCTTCCCATTTGGCAATAAGCTGTGGCAACATTTCAGGCGGGTGCTGCATATCGCCATCCATTGTAATTACGGCTGCCCCTTTGGCATGATCTAAGCCACATGTCAAAGCTACCTGATGGCCAAAATTACGAGCTAAAATCAAGGCTCGTACCCGGCGGTCATCATTAGTTAGCCGTTCCAAAATAAGCGGCGTGGCATCCTCTGAACCATCATCGATAAAAATAAGCTCAAAATCATAGGCCAGCGGCTCCATATGTTTAACAACTTCCTGGTAGAAGTTATTGATGTTATCTTGTTCATTAAATACCGGAACAACAATAGAGATTACTCTTTTAGTTAAAACCACACCAGTCAAGCCTCCTTATCCACCACTCTATTATACATCTCTGTCTGCAGTTTGCAAATCTTATGATAAAACTCATGGCTAGAGCCTGCCTTGTCAATGACAAAGCAGGCTCTACCGGCTTGAAATGCAGATAAAGAGAGACTTAGTGTGGCAAAGTTAACCCCTATCTTATGGTTACTTTTTTACTTTATCAATATCCTGACGTAAAATAGTTGATCCATGCAGGTACACATGCCTAATATCCCGCTGTCTAGTCTCAGTATTCCAGAGAAGTAATACCCGAATACAGAGAGGCAGAGCATCAGGGCTCTCTATTTCCTGTGTTCCAAACAACGGCACATGCACCCAGCCCAGCTTTCTTGCCCCAGCCGCCGGAAAAGCAGAGCTTAGGTCAGGGGTAGAACTGAATATTGCAGCACCAATATCGTCAGTACTGATCGCATTTTCCTTGACGATTTCCATAAGTAGCTCAGCCACGCGCTCAAAAATTTCTTCTCGATTGTCACTGGTAACAGTTGTCGCACCGCGAACACCGCGCAACATAAATACCACTCCTAAATGTAGTATTAAATATACGAAATCCCGAGATAATTATTTTCCCGGCTGATTGCAATGGCAGGAATCGCATATATGACACCGCCACCAGCCGCACTCCGGACAGACGGCATTGCCTTGATTTAATTCTACATATTGTCCTTGTTCATATTCTTTCCAGCAAAATGTCGAACCAGTCACTTTTCTTAATTTGACAGCCCGAGTATTCACCCAGAGTTGCTGGTCAAAAACCGTTATTAATAATTCACCGCAATCCTTTTCTTGATTATAGCGGTAGTCCTGAGCCGGAAACACCTCAGGTTCCTCTTTCAAGGTAATAATGACATAGAGTACATTAAAATTCACTGTCCCACCTCCTGCATTTATAATACCTATGTAGGCGGGAAGCAGTTTATACCCCGGTCACATTTTCTTACTTGGCTCACTCTATTTTTCCTTAGTTATCTTAGCGTCTACGATATCACCGATATCATCAGGCTCGTCTTCCATATATTTGACACCGGAGAACATGGCTGAAACCTCACCGCCCTTTTCGGTGAAATCAGCCCTGATGGCCATATATACATGGACAATAACAAACAGAATGATACACCAGGCAATATAATGGTGAATGATATGAACCATATATTCATTAACAAGCCAGTTGTTAAACGGACCAAATATTTTCGCGAGAAAGCGGTTAGGCTCAACCATATAATACATGGCAAACCCGGTTACCGCTTCGATGAAGAACATAATGTACACGGCTAGATACCCAGATCTTGCCAATGAGTTTCTTAAATAGGGGCGGTGTTTGCTGCGCATAAACATATAATGTAGCTGGGTATCCTTGATGCCGTTCCAGTATAGCTTAGTCCAAGGTTTGGGCAGCAGCCTGTCGCCAGGGTTAATGATAAAGCCGTAAATGCGCAGGATAAAGGAGATAACGAGTACATAAGCGGCAATAAAATGGATATGTCTTATCATCTCCATTGACAAAACGCTGTTAACGGCAAACGTCGGGTCAAGCCCCTGCGTCCCAAGAAAAAAGGGATTGCCGATATATAGCCCGGTAGCAAATAGGATAAATGTGCATATTACCATGACCCAGTGGAAAATCCGCAGCCACGGGCTAAACAAGTAATAAGATTTCATAGCGCCTTGACGCATGACCGTATTCCTCCTTTTCCTCTACAAATACGGGTCGGTGCGGACTACTGCAATCGGCTTGTCCTGGCTGTCATACAAATGCGTGGCACAAGCCAGACAAGGGTCGAATGAGTGAATGACCCGCAGTATTTCAAGCGGTTTCTCGGCCACCTTTACTTTGGTTTCAATCATGCTGGCTTCGTAAGCACCGTGACCAGCTTTGCTGTCCCGCGGACAGGCATTCCATGTTGAAGGAACGACAGCCTGATAGTTGTCAATTTTGCCGTTTTTAATTGTCACCCAATGGCTGAGGCCGCCGCGGGGAGCTTCGTGCAGACCGACGCCTTTGGCTTCTTTAGGCCAAGTGGCAGGGTCCCATTTGTCCATATTTGCCACTGTAGTGTCGCCTGCTTTAATGTTGTTTATCAGTTTCTCAAAGAAATATTTACTGATGTAAGCATGCAATTGAGCAGATAATCCGCGAACTGCTGTCCGGCCCACAGTAGTTGTCATCCATTTTTCCGGCGGCAAGTTTAATGCTTTGGACACAGCCTCAATTTGATCAACAATCATTTTTTCAGCCCATGTCGGTTGAATAATCCCTTGCTTGACTTTAGTATAAACAACTATATATTGTGCCAGCGGCCCAACTTCAGCCATTTTGCCCTTCCATTTCGGAGTCTTGATCCAGGAATATTTACCGTCTTCATCAAGATATTTCCAGTTGGTTTTTGTCCCTTCTTTCGGCGCCGTATACTGCGGGCTTGTTATACCGTTCCATGGATGCAGATCCTTGCCGCCTTCAGGATAACTATACCAGGCATGCTCAACACCTTCGGCCAAAACATTGGGGTCACTTAAGTCTTCACCTGCCAGCGGATGGAATACAGCATGATCTACGCCTAGCCCAAAATTCTCTACAACCCCGTTGGAGTTGACTAGTAAATTCTTAAAAAAATCACCATTTGTTGTACCGTTATAGCGTTCGTCCGGGAAATCGCCAACAGACAAGACCCTCTGACCAGCTAAACCACCGCCGTCGACAAAGCCGGCTTTGACAAACAGGTCACCGATAGCCAGTACATCAGGCACATAGAAATTATTAACAAGATCAATACTCAAATTGAGCGAGTTATCGACTACGGCCAGACGTTCGGTGTTTATCGGGGCGTTCATATCATTCATCGAAATAGAGCACGGCATACCACCGACAAGATAATGTGGATGAGGGTTCTTTCCGCCAAAAACAACATGACAAGTTACTAAATCCCGCTGACGATCCAGCATGTTGAGGTAGTGGGATACGGCCATAAGATGCGCTTCAGGCGGCAGTACATTATAGTCGGGATGATCCCAGTAGTGAGCGGCAAAGATGCCTAACTGACCGCTCTCAACAATTTTTTTAATTTTATTTTGAATCTCCCGGAAATAGGCGGTAGTCGCTTTGGGGAAATCCTTAGGGTAAGCACTTGTATCAAGCTCAAGCGGCTCTTCAAGTTTCAAGCTGTATTTTTCCAGCACTGTATTTTGGAAGGCGGCTGTAGCGGCCGGATCAGCCGCAAGTGCCGCAACCGGACTTACCCAGTCTAAGGCATGCAAGTGGTAAAAATGCACCGTATGGTCCTGCACAATTTGGGAGGCAGCCATAATATTGCGAATATAATTGGCATTTTTAGGGATCTCAATACCAAGGGCATCTTCGACAGCCCGCAGGCAGGCTAGGGCATGAACCGTTGTACATACACCACAGATGCGCTGAACAAACACCCAGGCGTCACGCGGATCTCGGCCTTTAAGCACCAGCTCAATTCCCCGCCACGCCGTGCCGCTTGACAGTGCGTCTTCAACCTTGCCAGTAGCTTCATCTACTTTTATTTCAACTCGCAGGTGGCCTTCAATCCGGCTCATCGGATCAACAACTATGCGTTTCATCTACACCGTTCCTCCTTGTCGCTATTCATTATCTTTGTCATGTTCCGATTGTTCTGGCGTTTTTGCGGCTTTCCCTTCATGCATTTTATGTTGGACGAGCGAGACCACGCCATGGGCTACCACGCCGGCTGTTGTGACACCAGCTAAGATTGCGCCGACTTTGTCGGCGTTGGCAATTGTATTCGGCAGTGGGATATTAGGTAACCGCTCAAAAAACGGGTCATTGTCCCAGAAATTGTTGGCAGCACAGGCTACGCAGGGCGCACCTGCCTGGACGGGGTAACTCAAACCGTTCCACCAGCGGATATTGCCACAGGAATTGTAGGCTTCAGGCCCGCGACAGCCTACTTTATACAAACACCACCCGGCTTTACTGCCGATATCATCGAACTTTTCAACAAACATGCCCGAGTCAAAAAAAGGTCGCCGGTAACAAGTATCGTGAATACGATTACCGAAAAACTGTTTCGGTCGTCCCTGATTATCGACAGGTGGTAACTGGCCGAATAAAACATAGTGCATAATTGTACCTGTCAACACCTCAGGAATAGGCGGACAACCAGGAACTTTGATGATCGGCTTGCCACGCACAACTTCGCTTACTGATACCGATTGGGTCGGATTTGGTCTGGCAGCCTGAATGCCGCCCCAGGCAGCACATGATCCGTTCTCAATAATGGCAACGGCATCTTTGGCTACATGTTTTAATGTCTCGAGCATTGGTTTACCGCCGACCATGCAATAGATGCCGTCTTCGGCGACAGATACTGCTCCCTCAAAGATAACAAGGTACTGGCCTGGATATTTTTTTATTATTTCTTCCATATGGCGTTCAAGTGGCTCTCCGGCAGCGGCAGCTAATACGTCCATGTATTCAAGTGCAATCATATTTAAGACAAGATCAGATGCCAGCGGTGACTGCGAGCGGATAAATGATTCATCACAACCAGTACATTCGTGCCCATGAAGCCAAATGACCGGCAAGAGCGGTCTTTTCTCGGCCGCTTCAATCACGCGCGGTATAAACTCGGTAGACAAACCCATAATGCTTGTCAGGGCCACGCATGTTTTGAGAAAATCACGCCGACTAACTCTTTTTTTCTGAAATAGCTCCCACAAAGTATCTCGCTTTTCCATACTCGCCCCCCTAAATTTCAAGAATTTTAAATCAATACCTAATTAACATATTCTATTAATTTGACATAAATCCTGTATTTCCCCTAAAAAATACATTACATTTTTCTTAAATTAGTTATCGAAGCTCATTCAAGTACGACTGTACCGCCGACACTAAAACACTCTTATCCAAACGACTTAGCCGCTCCTAACTCCAGCCTGCAGAAGAGTGAGTTAAGACGCAGTTTAGCCATCGGATAGATATCAAAAAGACTATGGGATAACCTAATGTTAACCCATAGTCTTTTTGATATCTATAGTCTGACTTAAATACAAACTCTTGGCGTCTATTCCAGGAGTTTGTATGCTTATAATGCCTTTTCCAGAATATCGGCGATATCTTTTTTCGGACGAAAACCAGTAATTTTATTAATCTCATTTCCGCCTTTGAAAACGATCAGCGTTGGAATACTCATGACATTGTAACGATCGGCCAGATCTTTTAAATCGTCGATATTGACCTTAACGACAATGACCCGGTCGGCTAAGTTTTCGGCAACAGCTTCAACTTCTGGAGCGACCATCCTGCAGGGGCCGCACCATGGCGCCCAAAAGTCAACCAACACTGGCTTTTCCGCCTTGAGAACATCCTGTTCAAACTGGGCTACGCTTGTAATGTTGAGTACAGCCATTTTTTCAGTCTCCTTTGTGCTGAATATTACCTTCGACTAAGTATGGCTATCAGCACTTTTATTTTTATTATTGTTACTTGACAACAAAATTAACCAGCTTCTGCGGCACCGAAATTACTTTGACTACCTGCCTGCCGACTAAAAGCTGTTGTACTTTTTCCTGGCCAAAGGCTGTCTTTTCCAGTTCTTTGGCACTGAGGCCAGCAGGAACAACAACTTTATCGCGAATTTTTCCATTAATCTGCAGAACAATCTCGACTTCTTCCACTTCGAGGGCAGCCGCCTCAAATGTCGGCCACGATTGTTTGTGGACGCTGCCCTCAGCAAGTGTTTCCAGCCATAATTCCTCCGTTACATGCGGGGCAAACGGTGCGAGCAGCCGCAATAGTGCCGATACTACCTCTTTGGCTAATCCGGCAACTGGAACAATACCCTGCTCACGAAGCGCATACATACCATTGACGAGTTCCATAATGGCGCTGATTGCAGTATTGAAATTAAAGCGTTGACCAATGTCTTCAGTAACTCGTTTGATCGTCACATGCAATATCCGGCGAAGCTCTTTTTCGGCTTTACTCAGTTGGTCGGGGTTATATTCTGCCGCTTCGCTCTCAATGAGCGGCGCATAGTAACCAACGATTCGCCACAGGCGGCCAAGAAAGCGGTAAGCCCCTTCTACCCCCTGGTCACTCCATTCCAGGTCCCGTTCAGGCGGTGCGGCAAACAGGATAAATAGTCTGGCTGTATCAGCCCCATATTTACCGATAATTTCCTCAGGCGAAACTACATTGCCTTTTGATTTTGACATCTTGGCTCCGTCTTTAATGACCATCCCCTGAGTAAGAAGGTTTTTAAAGGGCTCATTGACATTAACTAACCCGGCATCTTTAAGAACTTTAGTGAAGAACCGCGAGTACAACAGATGTAAGATTGCATGCTCAATGCCACCGATATATTGGTCAACAGGCATCCAGTAGTTGGCTTTATCAGGATCAAACGGCTCATTGCCGCTCTTGGGGCTGGTATAGCGGAAATAGTACCACGACGAGCAGATAAACGTATCCATTGTGTCTGTTTCGCGCCGTGCCTTATCGCCACATTTGGGGCAAGGACAGTTGATAAAATCGTCAGCCTTGGCCAGAGGTGAAACCGAGCCGCCGGCAAAGTCAATGTTATCGGGAAGCAAGACAGGCAACTGCTCTTTCGGCACAGGTACTGTACCACATTTCGGGCAATAAATGACCGGAATAGGAGCTCCCCAGTAACGCTGGCGGGAAATGAGCCAGTCGCGTAGCCGATAGTTAACACGGCGCTTACCAGTCTGTTGTGCTTCAAACCATTGGGCTATCTTTACTTTTCCCGTCTCATTGTCCAGGCCGCTAAATTCCCCAGAATTAACCATTATTCCCTGGCCGTCATAAGCGCCAGCCATATCGCTTAGCATAAGCTCTTTGTCCGTTGGCTGAATGACGACTTTTTTGGCTAAGCCATATTTGCCGGCAAATTCCCAGTCACGTTGGTCGTGGGCCGGTACGCCCATAACGGCGCCTGTACCATATTCCACTAACACATAGTTAGCAACCCAGATTGGTATTTGTTCGCCGGTAAACGGATGAACGGCGTAGGCTCCGGCGAAAACACCTTCTTTTTCAGTTTCGTTTGAAGTCCTGGCCATTTCGCTTTGCTCACGAACGCGCTCGACAAAAGCTCTGACGGCAGCCTGTTCCGGTTTACCGGCAATTAGTTTATCCACCAGCTGATGTTCGGGAGCCAACACAACATAACTGACGCCAAACACAGTGTCATGGCGGGTAGTGTATACAGCAATCCTATCGTCACTATCAGACACGGCAAAACTAAATTCAGCCCCTTCGCTACGGCCGATCCAGTTTTCCTGCATAGTTTTAACGCGGTCAGGCCAGCCCTTAAGCTCGGTTAAATCAGCTAGCAGCCTGTCTGCATAATCTGTTATCTTCAGGAACCATTGTTCCAGATCTTTTTTTATCACACCAGAGTCACAGCGCCAACAACGACCGTCAACGACCTGTTCATTGGCCAGCACGGTATTGCAGTCATTGCACCAGTTTACTGCAGCTTTCTTTTTGTAGGCTAACCCTCGTTCAAAGAACAGCAAAAATAGCCACTGCGTCCAGTGATAATAATCAGGGTGGCAAGTAGCAAATTCGCGATTCCAGTCATAGGACAATCCGAGTTCTTGCTGTTGGCGGCGCATATTGGCTATATTATCCCAGGTCCAAGCTGATGGATGAATGCCATGCTTGATTGCGGCGTTTTCAGCAGGCATACCAAAAGCATCCCACCCCATGGGGTGCAACACGTTGTAACCTTGCATAACCTTAAATCTAGCTACGACATCACCAATTGAGTAATTCCGTACATGACCCATATGCAGATTGCCGGATGGATACGGGAACATTTCCAGAACGTAGTACTCTGGCCGTTGGCGATTAATGACTGTGCAGAAATCTTCGTTTTCAATCCATCTTTTTTGCCATTTCGCCTCAATCTCGTGCGGCGTGTATTTTTCATTCATCGAGTAATTCAATCCCCCTCGGACAGATAGTAAAAAGTCCCATGGCCAGTGCCAGGGACGAGATCCTCGCGATACCACCCTGTTTGTAAGCTACTGCTCTGCATCTTTAGATTCGTACATTTCATTATATAGCAGCAAATTCCAAAAGTCAACTTATGCGCTACTGGCAAAACGGGCAAAAACTGTTCTATATCAGGCAAACAGTCATACAATAGTTCATAAGGAGGTGCGTCATGTATAAGCTTATTATCGGCAATGTCAGAGTTACCGTAAATGATGACAGTATTAAGCGGGAGCAGGCCGCCGCTTATGCCAAGCAGGCTATTTCCGTCGCCGGCCAGCAAGGCAAGCTGCTTTCCCATGTTGATCTTAGCGACGGCCCGGACGGCATAGAAGTGGCTACAACTGAAAAAACCGGTTGCCGTATGATTCGAAAAACTATTAAACAAAGTATGCTTGATGGCATTTTAAGTGCTGCCAAAGAAAAATTTTACCCCAGCGGAGCTTTTTCGCAGAAGGAATCATGGTTTGACAGTGAGACAGGCCAAGAATGGCGCGGCGTTGAGGTAGAAACTGCCCGGGCAGACGTATTGGCAAGGCTGGAGGATTGGATCAACTCAGTCAATTCCAATAATTAAATGAATCGGAAACTTAACGGGCAAATAAAATCACTCAGAATCCGCACGCCGGAGTCTGAGTGATTTTGCTGTTAGCAAAATGGATAAGCTTCTTTTTGATTGCCGCAGCGATTAGGTTTCAATACATAATTATATTTACGGGCATAATCTTGGCAATGGCTGGCGACATGAGACAATAGTGCAAGGAATATATCAATTTCCCGGAAATTGTTGTAGAGGCCGAAGCTAATCCGGATTAATCCCGGAATCGTCTTATCGTCATGATTCTGATGATACTTGATTTCTTCGTCGCTCAGCCGCAATAGCTTCTCTACATAAGGATGAGCGCAAAACAAGCCATTGCGAACAGCAATTCCGGCTTCCTGAGATAATATCTCTGACACCTGGCTATGGTGCAGCCCTGCCAGAGCAAAAGATATCAGACTAACTCTCTCTTCCCTGCCGTCCTGGCTACTGTAGAGCGTAATGCCGGGAATGTCCGAAAGTCCATCCATTGCATAGTCGATTAGTCGACGCTCGTAATGATGAATAGCAGCAAGGTCTAGCCTAGACAACGTTTCGATTGCAGTACTAAGCGCTAATACCCCCATCATATTGGGCGTGCCTGCCTCATATTTTGCTGGAGGGTCATCCCACTCAATCGTTTGCCGTGAGACCAGGCCAACAGCCCCGCCGCCTTGATATACGGGTATGGCATTATCAAAAGTTTCTTTGGGTCCGATAAGCACTCCGGCGCCAAACGGCGCATACATCTTATGAGCCGAAAAAGCTAAATAATCAATATGTTCGGGCGATGCATACGGCTTCATATCGACAGGATTATGAGGAACCCATTGTGCCCCGTCAACGAAAATTTTGGCTCCATACTGGTGAGTCAGTTTGGCAATTTTATTAATGGGATTAATGTAGCCGGTCACATTAGAAGCACCGGTAACGGCCACGAGTTTTACTCGACCTTGATATGTCCGCAGTTTAGTCTCTAAATCTTTTATCGATAGCCTCCCCCTGCTTGTTAATCCAATATAATCTACTGTGAATTTGTCTTTCCAGGGCAAATCATTAGCTAAATGCTCCATATCAGTTGATAAAACAACCTGTTCTTCACCGTTAGCCGCTAAAGCATAAGCAAGCATATTGATTGATTCTGTCGTATTTTTGGTAAAAATAACAACATCCCGTTTATCAGCATTGACAAACTGTCTTACAACGTCGCGGGCCTGCTCATAAAGATCTGAGCTCATAATTGATTTATAGCCCCGGCCCCGGTGAACCGAAGCATACCAGGGAGCAAAACGGATAATTTCTTGTAATACGGAACACAGTGGCGGCGTGGTAGCCGCATTATCAAAGTTAATTGCCGTAACATACTTACCATCTGCTAAAGATACTTTTGTATCTGTCCCTGTTACCAGGCTTTGGAAATACTCTTCCGGGTTACGGTCATTCATATTTCAACCCCGCTTTTAGATAATCTAATTCAATACTTCGACAATATAATCTATGCCGGACATTGAGTAGAGGGAATCGCAATGCAGGAATTTTCTCCGCTTAAATATAATAATTATAGTTAGCGGCAGCATTATCTAGTACCTAAATGTCAGTACAGCATAAATCAGGCTTTCAACGCCCTAACTATTAGAAGCTAAAGGAGCTGCGATGTTAACAGAAGAGAAGATTATCGCTCAAGCAGATTCTCACACTACTTATTTAAGAGGCTTACACTATTATCGCAATAATTGTGTCGACGGCTTAAAATTTGTCCCGGAAGACGGTATATTTGAAGCCCGGGTTCGCGGACATTTTTTTTATACAGTTTCGGTGACATTTTCTCCCCAGCAAATCATCCGAAGCTATCAATGCGACTGCCCGGCTTTTTACAAATATGAGGGCGCTTGCAAGCATATTATAGCAGTATTAAAAACAATCCAGCATGGCTGGCAGCAATATTTCGATAATGCCGACCCGGTGCCGCTAACACACTCAACGCGTGAATTGCTGGAGTTTTTTCAGAATAAAAATGACAGTATATCTTTGACGAGTGCCAACAATGCTGCCCCTGTAAAACTTGTCCCTACTTATAGCTTCTCCTTCTATAATCGCAGCAAGACAAGCTACCTGGAGTTCTCAATTGGGACTGGCCGTCTATACGTCGTCAAGAATATCCCTCAGTTGCTTACGGCAATAAAGCAGAGCCAAGAAATTGTTTTTGGTAAAAACTTTACTTTAAGACCGGCAGAAGTTGCTTTTGATGATTTATCGTCATCGATGATCGACCTGCTGCAAGGCGCCTATGCCGAAGAACAGCAACGCGTCTTATGGAATCCCTATGCCTTTACTTCAAATGATACATATTCTGCTTTTGGTGAACCGCGCCAGTTTAAGCTCGTCCAATCCAATCTTGTACGTTTTTTCGAAACTATGTCTAACCGACCGTTCTCGGCAGTCATCAATGGTCACGCTATACCGAACGTCAGCGTCCACGCCGGCAGACCACCGCTAAACTTGGCTGTTAAAATAATTAAAGACGGGTTGCGTCTGTCGATGAAATTGTCAGATGACGTATTCTATGGACTAGATACCGATTTCCGGTATATTTATCATAATGAAGTAATTTATCATGTTGATGCTGTTTTTGCCAATTATGTAGGACGTCTGCTAAATTGTTTCCGTGAAAGCAGGAAGCCTGAGCTGCATATCCCTACAGCAGCAGTATCGGATTTTGTTGCCGAAGCCTTGCCTGCACTCGAAACAGTAGCGGTTGTCGATGTAGAAGCTGCCGTATATAGTAAATTTTATAAGCAACCTCTGGAAAAGCGCAAATACCTTGACCGTTATAAGCAAGGAATCAGCGCCAGGATCGAGTTTTGCTATGGCGATCTAACCCTCGATCCCGGCAGCATCTCACAACAAAACAAAGCTGAAGCTGACGGCAAGTGGCTGCTGCGGTCACCAGCACAAGAACGTCAAGTGCTAGCTGCATTAGAGCGTTATGGCTTTAGCTGGTCCGACGGCCAACTAGTGCAGCCGGATGAGGAGGCAACTTACACCTTTTTGCAGCAGGCCTTGCCCGAACTGCAAGCTATTGCCCAAATTCTATACTCTGATAGCTTGTGCAATTTAAAAATCAAGCCTGCCGGGAAAATTGCCGCCGGTGTAAGGCTTAATACCGAGACTGATATGCTGGAATTTTCCTTTCAGCTTGAAGATATATCATCTGAAGAGCTTATCGATCTCCTGGCAGCCTATAAACTGAAAAAGCGTTATCACCGGCTGCCTAATGGCGCGTTTATACCGTTAGATACAGCCGAATTCCAGACTGCCGCCAAGCTGATTGCTGAACTCGGTCTACGCCCGGCCGATATCAAAAAACAAGTTGTACAACTGCCAAAATACCGTGCTCTATACCTGGACAGCCTAGTACGGGAAACGCCCGATTTTGCCGTTGAACGCAACAGTGCTTTTAAACGTATGGTGCAAGACATCAGTGAACCACAGGATATCGAATATACAGTGCCGCCGGGAATCCATGGTAAACTTAGGGATTATCAGAAAACAGGGGTTAAATGGCTAAAGTCACTGGCTCACTACGGATTGGGAGGCATTTTGGCGGATGACATGGGATTAGGTAAAACGCTGCAGGTAATTGCTTTTCTCCTGTCGGAAAAAATTACAAGCCCTGCACCGTCGCTCGTCATTGCACCCACCTCACTCGTCTATAATTGGCGCGAAGAAGTGTTGAAGTTCGCCCCCAGCTTAAAAACAGTCGTTATCTCCGGCCAGCCTAGTGAACGACAGGTACAACTTGGCGAGATGAGCAGCGCTGATTTAGTCATTACATCATACGGTCTTTTCAAGAGGGACATCGAGTTTTATGAAAACAGTAATTTTAAATACTGTTTTCTCGATGAGGCTCAGCACATAAAAAACCCTAATACCTTGAACGCCAAATCGGTCAAGCAAATCAAGGCCAAAAACTATTTTGCGCTGACCGGTACCCCTATCGAAAATACATTGACAGAATTATGGTCAATTTTTGATTTTCTTATGCCGGGATATTTACGGACTCACAAAACGTTTGTCAGTCGGTTCGAAATCCCCATCGTCAAAAACGGCGACCAAACGGCCCTACAGGAATTAGGCCGCCATATCAAGCCGTTTATTATGCGTCGCATGAAGAAATCGGTGCTAAAGGAGCTCCCTGATAAAATCGAAAGCAAGATGGTTAACGAAATGACTGATGCCCAGACAAAGCTATATGCCGCCTGGCTGCTTAAAGCCAGATCGGAGTTTGAATCTGAAGTCAGCGCCAACGGGTTTGATAAGAGCCGAATTAAGATATTGTCGCTGCTAACCAGACTGAGACAGATCTGCTGCCACCCCTCTTTGTTTATTGAAGATTATGATGGCGGCAGCGGCAAGTTAGATTTACTGCAGCAATTGTTAATTGACGCGACCGACAGCGGCCATCGAATATTATTGTTCTCACAGTTTACCGGCATGCTGTCTTTAATAAAGCAGCAGCTTGAGCTAATGAAAATTGACTATCATTACCTTGATGGTGCAACCCAGGCCGCAGAACGGTTAAAGCTTGTCCATTCCTTTAACTCCGGAGAAAAACCGGTATTTCTTATTTCGCTTAAAGCCGGGGGTACAGGACTTAATCTTACCGGAGCGGATATGGTCATCCATTACGATCCTTGGTGGAATCCAGCTGTTGAGGAACAAGCTACCGACCGCGCCCACCGGATTGGGCAGAAAAACGCTGTTCAAGTCTATAAGCTAATCACTCGAAACACGATTGAAGAAAAAATATATCTGTTACAGCAAAAAAAGCAGGAACTGATTGACACACTTATTAAACCTGGAGAAACATTGCTAACGAAAATGAGCGAAGCTGAAATCCGCGACCTATTTACGCTTTAGCAACCGGTATATATTGCCGCAAGAGGCAATATTAGACAGAATATGATAGTCAACCATAAATAAATGCGAGGAAACTATTTGATGAAGATATTTGCTATAGCCGACACCCACTTGTCCGGCGAGCCGCCGGCTAAGCCGATGACTATTTTCGGCAAACACTGGCAAGGTCATTGGGACAAAATTAAAACAAGCTGGCAAGAGCAGGTGGCCGCAGAAGATGTCGTACTGATTGCCGGTGACATTTCCTGGGCCATGAAACTATCTGACGCGCTCGTTGATCTAGAGGCTATTGCCAGCCTGCCTGGAAGAAAAATCATGATACGCGGCAATCATGACTACTGGTGGCAAACATTAAGCAAAATGACGAAAGCAGTCGGCGGGAAAATTGAATTCCTTAATAATAATTTTACATCTGCCGGCGAGTGGGCCATCTGCGGCAGCCGAGGCTGGACTTGTCCGGAAGACCCTTCATTTACAGCAGAGGATCAGCCGGTTTTTGCCCGTGAGCTTTTACGGGTTGAAGCCTCGCTGAGCGCCGCTCAGGCCGCAGGTTTTACCCGTACACTGCTCATGCTCCATTTCCCACCTTTTTATAACCACCAGGCAAAAACAGGCTTTGCCGACTTGATTGCCAAATATAATGTGGAAATATGCATTTACGGCCACCTGCATAGTGATTCAACAAAAAATGCGGCTACCGGTATCATTAACGGTGCCGCGTACTATCTTGTTTCCTGCGATGCCCTAGATTTCAAGTTAAAACAGCTCATTTAATACGTAATTTGTCAACCAATAATACCCTCAATAATACTAACCGTTCTTGGCAACAAGTTAAAGTAAATAAAAACACCCGCAACGATCAGTACAACTCCTGCTCCCTGCTGAATAAGCGGCAACCACTTATATACTCCCTGCACTTTAGTTATATAGCGATTGATTAACACAGCCAGTACTAAAAACGGTACACAAAAACCCATAGCATAAATAAAGAGTAAGAGAGCCCCCTGACTAACAGTAGCCGCTGCCCCGGCATACATCAGCACACCAGCCAGTATCGGACCGGTACAGGGCGTCCAGCCGGCCGTAAACGCCAGCCCCAGCACAAAAGCTCCGAAGGGACCGGCAAAAGTCCCGTTAAGCAACGGGCGCCACTCACGTTCCAGTCCGGGAATTTTGAGTAGACCCAGAACCTGCAGACCCATGATGACCATAAAAACAGCGCCGGCCTTGCGAATAATATCCTGATAATCGAAAAACAACTCGCCAACAAAAGAAGCCGTTGCCCCCATGGCGACAAAAATTAAGGTAAATCCACTTAGAAAACATAAAGCATTAAGAAAAAATTTACCTTGCCCGGCGCTTCCTGTTGTCTGCCGGCCGGTACCGGCCAGCAGTGCAGTATAAGTAGGCAACATCGGCAACACGCATGGTGACAGGAAAGATACGATTCCCGCGCCAAAAACAGTAATTAGCGTGAGATTATAATCCATTCAGCACTCCTTCCATCTCGGCCATAGTAACGGGGCCTGACTTACGGTACTTGATCACCCCTTGTTTGTCGACAACCAATGTCGTTGGAATAGCATTAATGCGGAAAGTATTCGCCACTGCCCCATCTTTATCCAGCAGAACATTCATGGTGTATTTATTCTGAGTCATAAATTCGGTGACCTGACCGGCAGATTCCTGAATATTAACGGCATAAAACGCGACTTTTCCACCATGCTTACGGGCGAAAACATCTAGGTCAGGCATTTCCTGGCGGCAAGGCGGACACCAGGTTGCCCAGAAATTCAGGATAATAACGCCGCCGCCGGCAGTAATAGCTGCCGGTTTGCCGTCCAAAGCATCAAGGGTAAATGCAGGCAGTTTTTTCCCGACGATTACACCGGTTTCGACAGACTGTTGAGCCGTATCGCTCCCGGTCAGACTGTCAGGCTGCATGGCGACAAAACCGATGGCAACCGTTATGGCAACTACAGCTATGGCTAAAATGATCAGCCTTTTTTGCATAATACTCTCTCCTGTTCTATAAAGATTATATGTTTCATGGGTTAATAATATTAATTATCGTGGAGGTTCAACACACAATGCATCAATACCTCTTTTTTATTGGAGATTTTCCCATCAGAGCGTATGGGCTGATCTTAAGTCTGAGTATTATTTTAGCAACAGCTACTGCCTATTTTTTTGCCAGACAAGACGGACGCTGGCACCGGCATGTGCCTGACATGGGAATCTATTGCGGGTTAGCCGGAATCATCGGCGCCCGTCTCTGGGATGTTTTTTTCTTTGACTGGGAGTACTACCAGCATCATTTACTTGAAATCCCCTTTGTCTGGCAGGGAGGTATGGCTATCCAGGGCGGTGTTGTGCTCGGGGTGATTACCGGCATCATTTACACCAAAATACATAAAATTGATACCTGGGCGTTTGCCGATATCGTGGCTGCCCCAGCCATCATCATCGGACAAGCCCTTGGCCGCATGGCCAACTTGATGAATGGTGATGCCTTTGGTCACCCTACCGGCGGCAATTTTGGCATTATTTACCCACCGACAACACTGGCTTACCAGGTGTACGGCGACAAGCCGCTGTGGCCGGCTGAGGTGTGGGAAGGCCAGCTCGATATCGTCATTTTTGTTTTGTTGTTACTCTTTCGGACAACTAACCACGCCAAAGGGCAGGTTTTTATTCTATATGCCGTTTTATATTCCTCAGCCCGCTTTTTTCTTGAGTTCCTTCGGGGTGATTACGGCACACTTATGTTTGGGCTAAAATCGGCCCAACTGACAAGTCTCGCCGTCATACTGATCGGGTTAATTTTGTTCGTCAGGCAAGGCTACTACGCCGAGCGTATCGGGCTTGGCAGCAAAGGTAAATAGTATAAAAAAAGCCGCAACCCCATAGGGTTCGGCTTTTTTTATTTGTTATGGATATACCGCAATCAATTCGATTTCTACACTGACATCACGCGGCAGCTTAGCGACCTGGACACAAGCTCGGGCAGGTGGCTGGTCGGTAAAAGACTGACTATAGATATTGTTCATGCTGGCGAAATCATCCATATCTTTCAGAAAGACTGTCGTCTTAACAACGTTGGCAAAAGCCAATCCTTCTTTTTCCAAAATGGCGCTAAGATTAGCTAATACTTGATGTGTTTGATTTTCTATGCCACCGCTAACAATTTGTCCGGTAACCGGATCAAGTGGTATCTGGCCAGAAATAAATAAAAAGTCATTAGCTTTGATTGCCTGTGAATAGGACCCTATCGCCTGAGGGGCACGGTCAGAATTAACTACTGTTTTCATGCATCAGTTCTCCATTTCTGTTATTTCTTTAAACCTTCTATATGCATCGGATAAACTCCTGCTTATTTACAATTACCAAAAATTTTTTCTGTCAAAGCCAGGCCTGTTGGCGTAACGGCCAGACCGCCTTGAGCCGTCTCCTTAAGTGAGCAGTGCATCGATTGCCCTACCGATTCCATGGCATCGATCACCTCGTCAACAGGAATAACGCTTTCAATTCCTGCTAATGCCATTTCAGCAGCTACAATAGCCTGGGCCACAGCACCGGCATTGCGTTTAACACACGGCACCTCGACCAGCCCGGCCACCGGATCGCATACCAAGCCTAGCATATTTTTAATCGTAATAGCTACAGCATGTCCAACTTGAACTGGTGTGCCGCCTAAAAGCGACACAATCGCCCCGGCTGCCATCGCTCCGGCTGAACCACATTCGGCCTGGCATCCGCCGGCGGCACCGGCAAGTGATGCCCGTGAAGCGATAACCATGCCGATGGCGCCGGCTACCACCATCCCCTTGGCCAGTTCGGTCTGTTCAAGATGAAATTCACTTTTAAGCGTAAACAAGATCGCGGGCAATACACCGCTTGAACCGGCTGTGGGGGCGGCAACAATCCGTCCCATAGCAGCATTAGCCTCGCCAACAGCCAGTGAGTATGTCACCGCTTTGCCGACAAAACTTCCCAGCATACTCCTTTGCCCGCTGTCGCTATAGCGCCGCAGCCGCTGTGCGTCACCGCCCACCAGCCCGCCTTTAGAGCGAACTCCTGTCAGCCCGGCAGCAATTGATTCCTCCATTACCGTAAGCAGGTCTTCCATCCGCGCAACTATATCAGCAGACGAAATACCCAATTGCTTCGACTGAAAATCTACACAGAAATCAGTAAACAGGACTGACTGTGCTTCAGCAGCCTCAATCCAGTCTGTTAGAGACAGTTTATCTAATGACATTTGTATTTACACCTCCTTGTCAGCTAATAGTATTAATACTGCGTACAGTCCTAATCAGCGGCAGCTTGGCCACAGCAGCGATATCGTCAGCATCGACCGGCTGGTCGGTTTCGAGTACCATACTGGCTAAGCCACCTTTATTTCTTCTATAGACACGCATTTGGGCGATATTAACGCCGTGCCTTGATAAAATGCCTGTCACCTCAGCTACTGCACCGGGTCGGTCTTCATGCAGTGTAAGAATCGCCGGGAAATCGCCAGTAAATTCCAGTGGGAAACCATCTACCTCGCTAATGATGACCCGTCCACCACCAATAGATGCTCCGGCTACCAGGCTCTCAGCCCCATTCTTACCTTTTAGCCTAAACCTTACAAAATTAGGATGAGCAGCACTGCCGGCATTGATATTCCGAAAAGAGTATTGAATACCAGCTTGACTGGCATAAGCAAAAGCTTGCGGAATCCGCAGATCATCAGTCGGCCAGCCCATAAGCCCGGCAACCAATGCCAAATCAGTTCCATGCCCGCGACCAGTTTGGGCAAAAGAGCCATGCAGACCGATTTCCGCCTCAGCCACCGGCTGACCGAGAATAGCCTGAGCCGCGTTACCTAAACGTACCGCTCCGGCTGTATGGGAGCTAGATGGTCCAACCATTACCGGACCAATGATATCAAAAATATTCATTACTTGCCATTACCTCCTAGTTGGTCAAGCGGCAATATACCATAATATTATATACTTGGGCAAAACTTATTCATCATGCCTTACCGCCCACGGACTTAACTCCCTTGGCACGCTGTAATAGTGAATAAGATGGCGCTGTTTGTTTCGGCAGACCGGGCCGTATGGATATTAACAGCTACGAAAATCACAGTATGTTAAATGGTCATTCACCATTCCCGCAGCCTGCATGAACGCATAAATTGTGGTCGTGCCAACAAACTTGAACCCACGCTTTTTCAAATCTTTACTGAGGGCATCCGAAATAGATGTACTGGTCGGAACGTCTTCAATTTTCGTCCATGCGTTGATAATTGGCTGACCATTTATAAATGACCATAAATACTGGTCTAAGGAACCAAATTCCTCACAGAGCTTAAAATACGCCTTTGCGTTGCTTATAACAGCATTCACCTTCTGCCTGTTCTTGATAATGCCGCTATTTTGCAAAAGCTCCTCGACTTTCGCATTATCATAAGTCACAAGCACCGCAGGGTCAAAATCATCAAAGGCCGCACAAAGCGTTTCCATTTTTGCAAGGATGGTAGCCCAACTAAGCCCCGCTTGCTTGCCTTCCAAGATTAACATTTTAAACAGCTTTCTTTCGTCATGGACTGGAATCCCCCACTCTTTGTCATGGTATTCCTGCTCCAGTTTGCTTTTGTTCGCCCAATTGCACCGTTTGACTTCGCACATATTTTTCAGCCTCCTTTTTCAATTTCCCATAGAAATTTTGGCCGCTTTTACAGCATGAATCTGAGTTGTGTCAAACACAGGCAAATCGGAATCCTTTTGCCCAATCAAAAGACCAATTTCCGTACAGCCAAGAATAACTCCCTGTGCGCCTTGCTCTGCAAGACTATTAATAATACAGAGAAATTTCTCTTTTGATGCTTCTGAAATAATGCCTAGACACAATTCGTTATAAATAATATCATTTACTGTTTCGATTTCCTGTTCATTGGGAATGAGAACCGTAATTCCCGCATTGGTCAGCTTTTCCTTATAAAAATCCTGTGTCATAGTGTACTTTGTTCCCAACAGTGCGATTTGGGAAATATTGTTATGCTCGAGTTCATCTGCCGTCGCTTCCGCTATATGGATAATGGGAATACTGATTTTGCTTTGAATCTGTGGCGCTACCTTGTGCATTGTATTGGTGCAAATCACAATAAAATCTGCTCCGGCTTTTTCTAAGTTTTGAGCCGCCACGGATAAAATATCCGCACTTTTTTCCCAATCACCATCTACCTGACATTTTTCAATTTCGGCAAAATCCACGCTGTAAAGCAATACTTTGGCTGAATGCAATCCACCCAATTCCTGCTTTACGGTTTCATTTATGACTTGATAATAAGTAACCGTACTTTCCCAACTCATACCACCGAGCATTCCAATTGTTTTCAATTTTGTTTCCTCCTTTTGGCGATCTTAATGTTTTGCACTTTTCCTGCAATAACTTCATGCAATGTCTTAATTCCCTTTTGAACATAGCTTAAGTGCCCATAGCCCAAAAGCAGTTTATCCTTATGGCTATCTTTCATAGGACAATATCGAGTTACAGAGGATATTCTGATACCGCCTCCTTGCATTTGCTTGTAAACTGTTCCCCGAATTCCATACCCGGAAAGTAAAGAGCGATATGCAAGCCGGAAGCGTCCACAGGAAGCGGAGCTTTTTTCATTGCAAGATGAAACCCCTACCGCAACACGGGTAGGCGCACCTTGACGGCTGACAATAAATCCCTCGGTCAAAAGCATATCGTATGCTTCACAGACCGTATTCCGGGAAACACTTAATCCCCTCGCAAGCTCTCGTGTCGAGGGCAACGCCTCGCCCTGTGAAAGCTGTCCTGCCAATATACGCTGTTTCATTGATAAAAAAATCTGACGAGCTAGACTGACCTCATCTATATAGCGTAAATCAATGCCCCACATAGAATACCACCCCAACTGGCTCTATGAAAATTCCTATGAACTGGTTATTCTAACAATCCAGTTTATACGATACAATTATAATCGCGACAATTTCCATTGTAAAGACATTAGCGGGTGGAACCTCGCTCAAACGCTCTGAAGGTTGAGTTATAAAGAGAGACGAACGCTTCAGGTGAGGTTTTTACCCCATCTGAAGTTTAGTCGACCTTATTCGAATGACTTAGCCATAAAGCAAATCCCCAATAAAAAATATTTACAATCATCGGTAATCGTTCGGCTATATACTAAACAACTATGATTTTCGTAAACATTCTTATTGGAGGAACGATAATAACTGCTATCTGTTTTTTGATGCCTCAGTGCTATTTAAGCATCAACCAACATGCAAGTAAACCGGAGCTCAGGCGCCAGGCTTCTGCTCACCCGATTCGACACTGTCTTCCTGCTTACAAGCCAAGGCACGCTGCTTACGCCAATAGCCGACGGCTAACACTAGCACAGTTACACCTACTTCAATCAACAGCGCATAAGGCTTTAAGCTAGCGCCAATTACGAGATCGGCGACCATCATCTTGGCTGCTGTCCAGCCAAGAATGGCTGCACCTAAATAAATAATGATCGGAAATTTGTCCATAAGCGTCATTAGCATCTGACTGCCAAATACGACGATAGGTATACTTAACGCCAGTCCAAAGATCAATAACCCTAAATGACCGTCAGCTAGACCGGCTATTGCCAATACATTATCAAGGCTCATAATAAGATCGGCAAAAATGATAACCTTTAACGCTTCCCAAAAGCTATTAGCTCCTTCGCACGTAACTTCTTTATGCTCATCACCAAGCAAATTTATTGCAATATATACTAAGGCTACGCCGCCAAGAAACTGTAGATACGGGATCTTAAGCAAGTATGCAGCTACCACTGTAAGTAAAATTCTCAACACTACAGCCCCGGCGCTTCCCCATAGTACAGCTTTCTTACGCTGATCTGCGGGCAGGTTTCTACTAGCCAGAGCTATGACAACAGCGTTATCACCGCTTAGTATTAAGTTGACCAACGTAATACTGCCTAACGCTATCAATAGTTCCATCGAATACCCCCTCAAGTTTAAAGTGCCTGTGTAATAATCAATTGATTATTGATTGTCCCTTACCGATCCTCCTCTCAATCAAAATAGGACCTTTCCGTCGGTGACGTAAGGTCCTCCTAAAAGAAAAACATCAATAGCAGGCCTTATGGTAGTATAGTGTATCTTAGACAATATACTAAAGGTCTCACCATTGGACTACTCCAACGACACAGCCATGCACAATGTGCAGGATTGTTGACTGTATCTGTCAGTTACTCCCCTTTAGGCAAATATAGCTTCAAAATTATTCCTTTAATCTTATCATATTATAGAAATTGTTACCAGTCAAGATGAAAAAGTCATTGATATTTACAGTGGACTTTGGAGGATAGATGAATCTTTTAAAGTAACAAAAAGCTACTTTGAGGCAAGGGGCAGTTTACCTTTCCAGACAGGAACAACATACATCTCTATTAAGCCCCCTAATCAGATTGGAGTCCTGTCTAAGAATGAGATAAAATATAATTAACGGAGGGGACAGGACATGAAAGGTAAAGTATACCCAAAAGAATTTAAAGAAATGGTACTGCAG
>Ga0153996_1000259_pt1 | contig 24428 bp, 20 predicted proteins | sample TSNC080MetaG_FD_104728 | JGI IMG/M metagenome (GOLD analysis project Ga0153996, IMG submission 104728) | Attine ant fungus gardens microbial communities from North Carolina, USA - TSNC080 MetaG | ecosystem: Host-associated > Fungi > Mycelium > Unclassified | place: USA: North Carolina, Lumber...
CTGACGACGAATTATCACTGGTATGCGAGACCCCATACGTACCATCCGCATCACTTAACGCCGAGCACGGATGGAAGGCGCTCAAGATATCCGGTATTTTGGATTTTGGCCTGATCGGCATTATCGCTCAAATATCCGGCATCCTGGCGAGCAGTGACATTCCGGTGTTTGTCATTTCAACCTTTAATACAGATTATATATTGATCAAAGAAAAACATTACGATCATGCACTTCAGCTTTTAGGGAAAAATGGATATGAGCTTTCGTAAAAGCTCATATCCATTTACAGTTTTACGATCAGTACCGGGATCGGCGGATGATTAGGCCGGTTATAGTACTGGCTGACGATAACCAGGTATTCTTTACCGTCCAGCGCCTTTATATATGGCAGGATGGCTTCCTTTTCCGTAAATCCGCTGTCACCGCCGCTGTAAATGCACAGACTCATGATACCATCGGACTGCAGCAGCTCTAATCCGGAGCGGATGGCTGCAATACTGGTCTCAGCCCTCGTCGCCTTACTATGATCTCCGCCCGGCAGGTAGCCGAAGTTGAATACTATGCAGGATACACTGCCGGCTTCTGATACATAAGACGACATCATCTCGTGACCTGCCGGTATCAACTCCGCCTCTAAGCCTTTTGCCTCTAATCTTTCCCGAGTCTTTTGCAGGGCAGTGTCCTGGATATCAAACGCATATACCTTCCCCTCTTTTCCCGCCAGCCGACAGAGTAATTCAGTATCATTACCGTTGCCCGCGGTGGCGTCGATGCAGATATCCCCCCTTTTCACCTGTTCACGAATAAACCGGTGACACCATTTCGTAATTTGAAAATCTTCCTTCATGTTTACACTCCATTACCTATTTAAACTGATTACTGACAGCATCATAATGATAGTCTATACTGCCGAGCTTTATTTCAATCTCCTGTTTATCGGCATTCATATCCTCACACAGCGCATCGAGGCTGCTGTAATAATCCCGCAGTTTCAGGTTGACAAAACTCAGCAGCATCACCGGATCTTTCGGCATCTTATCTCCTCCTGAAAACATCTTACATCTCAATTATATCGGCACCGACTTCTTCAAGAAACCGCTTATCATGTTCCACTAACAGTATAGTCGGTCGGAACTCTTTTATCAACTCCTCCAGCTGCATCCGCGAAAATACATCGATGAAGTTAAGCGGCTCATCCCAGACGTACAGGTGGGCCTGCTGACAGAGACTGCCAGCTATCAGCACCTTCTTTTTCTGACCATCACTGAAAGCTTCCAGCGGTTTCTCAAAATGCCCCCGTTCAAAATCCAGCTTCCGCAGCAGGGCTTTACATAACCGCTCGTCGATCCCCCACCGCGCAATCCAGTCATTCAGTTTTCCCCGCAAAAATGAAGTATCCTGCGGTACATATGATAGGATCAAGCCACTGGCGAGCTCGACCGTACCGGTATAGGAAATATCCTCCCCCAATAATAATTTCAGGATACTGGATTTCCCGCAGCCGTTCTTTCCCTGCAGGGCTGCGCACATCTCCTGCCGTAAAGTAAACGAGATATCGGTACACACTGCCGATCCACCATAAAAAATACTGATTCCCTGAGCTCTCACCAATACTTCTCGGTGGTGCTTCAGGGGAAATAGTTTGAGGTTCTCCGCTGTTTCGACATTCTTCAGCAATTTCCTCTTTTCTTCGACTGCTGAATCGGCCCGCTTTTCAGCGCTTTTAGCCCGTTTCATCATTTTAGCAGCTTTATGGCCAATCGCCCCCCGGTCCGGCCTCAACCCGGCCTTGCGTGTGCCAAACTTAGTCTTTTCCACGTTATCTGACCAGTTTTCCGACTGTCTGGCAGCCTCGGTTAACCGACCAACCGCTTTCTTTAGTTTCTCATTTTCGGCATATTCATGTTCATCCTGACGGCGTTTCTGCTCCCACCAGGAGGAAAAGTTCCCCTGCATGACCTCAATATTAGTCTTATTGATGGACAGAATGTGATCGACACACCCATCAAGAAAATACCGGTCATGAGATACCAGAATAAACCCCTTCTTTTTCTTTAAATACTGCATGACATTTTCCCGCCCGCGAACATCAAGATGGTTGGTCGGCTCATCGATCAGCAGAAATGTATTCTCTTTGGCAAACAGGACCGCCAGCATAACTTTGGTCCGCTCTCCGTTGCTGAGAGTGGAAAAGGGGCGATATAAAATCTCCGGATCGGTCTCCAGCAGATTTAACTCCCGGCAAACCTTCCAGAACTCATAGCTGTGGTCCATCTCTTCCAGCAGATCAGCCCCCAGTTTGTCAGCATTGCTGACCGGATATGGAAAATATTCAAAATCCACCGAAGCAGTAATGCTTCCGGTATATTCGTATTTGTTCATAAGCAGGTTTAAAAAGGTGGTCTTACCCCGGCCATTTCTGCCTATAAAACCCAATTTCCAGTCGGTATCAATCTGGAATGACACGCGGCGGAAAATATCTTCATAGCTTCCGTCATAATAAAAAGACATATCAGAAACACTTATTTGTGACATAATACTCTACCTCCAACTCACGATATTGAAACAAAAAATCAGGTGCAGGAATAATTATCCTGCACCCAAAAATACCATAGTCTCAGCCCATGTATCGATGAAAGTGATTGATATTAGAAGTTTATTCCTGCAGTCATACAAAACCATCTGCCCCGAAGGCAGCCTGGTGATGTAAACTTACCGAACAGTGACAGTTCGATAAGTAAATATTCGATTCCGAATTATCTGCAAGAAATAATCACTAACGTCAACTCCTGTCTTTTATATTTTACTTAACCTATTTTTAGTCTATCATATACATTTTATTCTGGCAATCTTTTTCAGCAATCCATACCCACTCTTGACAATGTAACGTGTGTGACATCATCAAGAGTGGGTATAATAGTTGTAATGATATCTGATTTCCGGTATTTCGATGCCATATTCTTTCATTCGCTTTTCTATCTGCTCTTTGTTAGCATCTGACTCCATAATATTAATCGTGGCCATTATTCCTCCAACCGTATCGGAAAATTTGTTTCCCGATATACCGCATGCCATCTCTGTGTCTTTCCAGCCGGCCTGATGTCTGGTTCCGATACACAGTGTTGAAACATTAATAGAATCGGTTGTATAGGGCGATGCTGTGCACTCCAGACAGATTGCCTGATTCCCAATCATGTTTAGATGCTCCGGCTGGCCGTGCCGATAGGCATAACCCTGGGTGATGCGCATGATGTTATACGGTGTGGTGACAACCATAACGACATCCGGCATTTTTTCATAATTCTCCAGCGGCTGCAGCAGCACACCAAACGTACCTTCGGGAATAAAATCAATCCGGCCGCGTACCTGCCGGCTGACATCCGGGTCTTCATAGAGTCCCAGACGGAGCCAGTTTTCCCCGCGGCTGTTGCCCGCATCCCGATGATCGAAACCCAGTGCTCTGATACCGCTGGCGCATTTGATATGATGGCGGTCCGATTTGATCGCATTTCCCCGACTGGCAGCGGCTGCCATCTGGCAGTAATTTATCGCACCGCCGGGTTCCCGCGCTTCAGTCTGCTGATATTCTTCTTCTGTTCGCAGAAGCCGGACACCGATGACACGGCGCTCCATATCGAGAGCCGCATATAATTTCGCCGCTAACTGCCCACATTCACTATTCTGCCTGTTCATCATTTTCATAAAACTCAAATACGCCCGGGAACGCCGTATTTATTTCGTCCCTCACCGCCTGGATCTTAAAGCCTTCCGCAAAATCCACCGCCCAGTCTGACTTGGCATCTGCTTCTTTGACGATAACTCCCATCGGATATTTTATCATCTGGCTGTCACGTTCAATATAAGACGCCGGGTCCTTACCGGCATTCGCCATATGGGTAAAAAATACACACGCTCCATCCATATCCTCCAGAGCCGTTACCGTCTGTGCCTGATCCATATCGATAATCTCCAGGTTTTTCGGATTTTCTATGATATCGGCAATGGTTGCCACTTCGATACTTTCATCGATTTTGATCAGCCCGCAGTCTTCCAATATCCGCAGCGCAATATCCATATTCATCGCATCATTCATAATAGCGATTTGGGCTCCTTCCGGCAGCTCATCTGCAGAAGCATATTTGTCTGAGTAAAGACCGATTCCGGTATAATAACCATACGGTTTTGCCATTGCAAGTTCACCGCCGCTGCTCTCATTAAAGCTCTCGACGAACTTCTTATGCTGGCCGAGAGCCATATCGACTTCACCGCTGTTGCATGCTTCCAGTACAACCGGATTGGCATCGAACATCACAAATTCAGTCGTATAGCCCATCTCTTCATAATACGGCCTGATAGCCTCATATGTAATCTCTGAAATAGCCGTTCCCCCGATAACAATATCTGCCTTCTCCACAGTCTCCTGCGCCTCTTCCTCAACAGCCGGTTTGGCTGTATCCGCTTCTTCCTGCTTGGCGCCGCACCCAGCCCCTGCCAATACCATACTTCCAACCACTGCCAGCGTTAATAACCGCTGTAAAACCCTTTTCTTCATAACTAGAACCTCCCTATTTTAATTTTTTATATATTATCTTCGCCATCCCTTGAATGAATAGGACGATAATAATCAGAATTGCTACAACAAAATACATAACTGCGTCATCAAACCTCTGGTATCCATAGGTCAAAGCGACCGCACCCAGACCGCCTGCCCCAACCGCACCCGCCATAGCAGACATATTTAACATATTAATCAGCATGATAGTAAAATTAGATACCAGAACCGGAAGCCCCTCAACAAACATAACCTTACGGATAATCTGCAAATCCGAAGCCCCCATAGACTGCGCTGCACGGATCAACTGTTTGTCCACGGTCAGCAGTGCATTCTCGGTCATTCGGGTCGCAAACGGTGTACAGCCAACCGTAATGGCAAAGATAGCGGCATTAGCACCGACCGAAGTCCCAACCACCAACCGGGTAACCGGTATCAGGGCGACAATCAATATCATCGTCGGAAAAGAACGGATGATATCGGTTATCTTTTCCAGCACAAAATGTATCACTTTGTTAGGACGCAGACCCTCATCATCGGTCAATACCAATATTGTCCCCAGAATAACTCCAAAGAATATCGAAAAAACTGCCGAAATGAAGATAATCTTAAGCGTCACCCAAATAGCCGGTACGATTACTGTAGGAAGATACTTCATCAGTCTCGATCCCTCGAACATTAGACATCCTCCTTCCTTAGCTCACGATACTCCACATCATTCTCCTGCATAAACTCTTTCAGCTTTTCCATATCCTCCTCAGCAACTTCAAGCAGATATTTATCCGGCTCTAAAGGAAGCCGCCGTTCCTCCCCGGTCAGATTGAGCAATGCATCCGGCTGTTCCCAAAAAATCTTCTCAACCGGCCCGATCCGGGCAATGCGCCCATCTTCGAGAATTGCAATTTTTTGGCATATCTTCTGAATCACCGACATTTCATGGGTAACCATAACAATCGTAATACCCAGCTTCTCGTGTATGCTTTTTAAAAGCTTCAAAATAGCATTGGTAGTTTTCGGATCTAAGGCCGAGGTACACTCATCGCAGAAAATATATTTTGGTTCCAGCATCAGCGCCCGTGCAATGGCAACCCTCTGCTTCTGTCCGCCGCTCAAGTTATCCGGCCGTTCCATCAGCTTATCCTGAATCTCCACCAACCCGGCCAGTTCACGGACCTTATGATCAATCTCCTGTTTACTATATCCCCAGCATTCCATAGGAAGCGCAATATTTTGATAGACCGTCTTCCGGCTGATCAAAGAAAAGTTCTGAAAAATCATCCCGATATTTCTGCGAAATTCCCGCAGCCCCTTACCATTCAACTGCTCCACACAAACTGCATCAATACAGATACTGCCCTGAGAATAATTCTCCAATCCATTCAGACACCCCAGTAAGGTGGATTTTCCAACCCCGCTTACACCCACGATGCCATAAATCTCACCATCAGCAATCTCCATATTAATATCATCCAAAACGGTCAATTCCCGATACTTTTTGGTCAAATTCCTCACCGTAATCATATGTCCCCTCCTACCTCTCACACCATAAAATTCTAGCAAACAGCGCATATATTGTCGAATCGTTTCCATCTATAAGAAATGATGTTTATAGAGGATCTCAATAATTCAAAAAGATCACAACAAAAAAAGGAGCATCACAGCTCCTTTTCATCACTATTTTTTTATATCCGGCCTCCTCATCACCGCTTAACAATCCGATAATAAGCCTTTGCCGTCAGAATATAAATCAAGACATACAGCACAGAAAAAACAGCAAAACATCCAATCGTACAGGTAATATATAATTTCACATCGGTAAGACTCAATACTGCCAAAATCTCACGGATGATCGGAAAAGCAAAAATAATATGAATCCCAGCCATCATTAACGGCAGGAAAAAGACGGTCAGAATCTGGGAGCGAATGGACCGTTTTACTTCATCGTGACTCATCCCCACCTTCTGCATAATTTCAAATCGCTCTTTATCCTCATATCCTTCGGTAATCTGTTTATAGTAAATAATCAGAACCGTTGCCATTACAAACAGCACGCCCAGAAATATCCCCAAAAAGAACAATCCTCCATAAACCGCCATCAAAGAAGCGCGGATATCCGCCCGTGATTCAATCATTACATTGAATTGGGTTTCGGCCAGCTGATTGAACAGATCTTTATATATCTCAATCTGGGTATCATCGTCGGCATCCAGATCAAATCCATAGCAGGATTGGATCGTCGACGCGTTGTCAGCATATGCCTCTTTCTGGAGCTGATACAGATTCATAATCTCATCTGTATCATTGACAACAACGAAGTAACTTTTAGCTACATCAGAAGCCATCACACCATTACCCGGAAACTCCTCCAGCTGTTCTTTGATAATATAATTTTTATCAAACACCTTCAGCTGATCATAACCAAATGCTTTACGATTACCGGCTACTAATATTTCATTATCTGTCAGAGTTTGATTTTCACCGGTAAAACGATTATACTCATCCAGAGTTACAAAAAATAAATTTGATACATCCTCCAGACCTGAGTCGACCCAAGCGAGATCGGTATTAAAATAGTCATCCTGCTGCGCCGCTGAAAAAGCCAGATAGGTATAACTGATTGTATTAACCGGGGTAGCTCCTCTTTCCGCCAGCGCCCGTTCCACTTGACGTCTTACCTGCTGACTGTCAGCAGTGCCTTGCTCGTAAGAATCATCAAAACGGTAATACATGGCTATATCATTGGGCGAACGCGTCTCCATGATACTATCCAGACCGATCATCATCGACGAAGTTGAAGAGATCATTACCAGCACCATCGTCGATAAGATACAGATGCTGGCTAAGCCTGCCGCATTCTGCTTCATCCGGTATATCATCCCCGAGACACTGACAAAATGATTCGCCTTATAGTAGTAACTTTTATTTTTGCGCAGGAGTTTCAGCATTACGATGCTGCCTGCCGTAAAGAGCAGATATGTGCCGATGATAACGAGGATAACCGCAACAAAGAACAGCAAAATCGCTGCAATCGGATTCTTCGTCGTAACCGCAATATAGTATCCGATGGCCAGGCAAACGACTCCTAAAAGAGCGATAAACCACTTTGCTTTGGGTTCTTTCTCACCGACATTTCCGCCTTTAAGCAGCTCAATCGGCTTAGACAGCCGAATTTGAAACAGGGAGTAAAGAAATAGCAGTAAAAAAATGACTGCGAACAATTCAGCGGCGGCCAGCATAGATTCCCATGCAATGTAGAAGCCCAGCGGCACTTCAATCCCCATAAACTTCATAATCGCCAAATACATAATTTTATCCAGAACAACACCGAATAAAATACCGGTAACCAAACTGCCGGCAGCAATATATAATGTTTCATAAAATATCACCCGGGTTAAATGTTTTTTTTCCATCCCTAAAATATTGAATAGACCGAATTCTTTTTTTCGTCTTTTCATTAAAAAGCTGTTGGTATAGAACAGAAAGATTACGGCAAATATGGCAATAACTCTGCATCCAAGCAACATCATAAACTGGATTGAGGCATCACCGACCAAAGATTCAATGCCGTTGTTCTTAGATAGCGAATTCATAATATAATACATTGAAATCGTAATGACACAGGTGATAAAATACGGAATATAAGTCTTATAATTCTTCTTAATATTATTAGCCGCCAGTTTCGGATAAAACAGTTTATGCATCTTTCTCACCGCCTGTCGCCAGTAGTGTCAGTGTATCGGAAATCTTCCGGTACATATCTTTATTGGTGCTCTCTCCCCGGTAAAGCTGGTGATATACCTCACCATCCTTGATAAACATCACCCGCGCGGCATGGCTGGCTGCTCTGGCAGAATGGGTGACCATTAAAATGGTCTGCCCGTCTTCATTAATTTCGTTGAACACCTTAAGCAGCCCCTCGGTTGCCTTGGAATCGAGCGCTCCGGTCGGCTCATCCGCAAGCACCAGTTTGGGCCGGGTAATGAGGGCCCGGGCTACCGCTGTCCGCTGCTTCTGTCCGCCGGACACCTCATAAGGATATTTATTCAGGATATCGGTAATTTTTAGTTTCTTGGCGATTGGCATCAATCGATCCCGCATCTCAGAATATTCTTTACCCGCAAGCACAAGCGGCAGAAAAATATTATCCTGGATAGAAAATGTATCCAGTAGATTGAAATCCTGAAACACAAACCCCAGATTATCTCTTCGGAAAGCTGATATTTCTTTTTCTTTGACTTTCCATATGCTGTTGCCATCTAATATTACCTCTCCGCCGGTCGGCTTATCCAATGCTGCCAGGATATTTAGCAAGGTCGTTTTCCCCGACCCCGACTCACCCATGATGGCAACGTATTCCCCCTGCTCTACTGAAAACGAGACACTTGAAAGAGCCTGAATCTGATTACCGCCGAGCCTGGTTGTATATATTTTTTTGAGTCCTTTTACTTCTAAGATTGACATCTTTTATACCTCCTTCATTTCATGTCTCTAATATAGCAGAACAGCCAATATCGCTTCCATTTAATCACGTGACATTTCAGCCGGAAAACTTACAATTTTGTAAGGTGCAAGTCCTCTGCTCTTCCCGCAAATCACAAAGAGCCTTGATATGATATAAAAACTATACCACAGCAAGACTCTTCTCTTCAATTGCAAGAATTATAAGCTCATATGAATAACCTTAGATCGTCTTCAACATCTCTTTTATGATTTCTATAATTGCTTCCTCTTCTTTTTGCTTTTTAAGATATAGTGCCATTCCTCCGATAACCGCTCCGGCTGCTAAAATAATTAGCGAAATCATAATGATATAAAAACGGTTGAAATGCCAACCTTCACCGGCTGTATTTGTCTCCTGATAATCTGCTCCCGGATCAGCCGAATTTTCAGCTTCTATGTTGAAATCTTTATCCCACTGCCACCGGGTACTTCCGATTGAAACTTCCATATGCAGTGTATACTCCCCCGGTTCCAGTTCTTTACCTTTAGAAACAATAGTAAATTCATAATCAAAATGTTCGGGAATTTTTATATCTTTTTGACTGGATTCAAACAGCACCGCTTTTTTGCCCTTTTTGCGGACTGCGGCCTCGATAGAAACCCGGTCTGCCGATATTGATGTATCGTTTTGTATTATTGCCTTTATGGAACCGGCCCCGTCTTCGGCCAAAATATCCTTTAGGTTAAGAGCAGGAATGGCGGCATTTTCGCCTGCTGTTATTACTACCGGGAGGGAATAAGAATATACATCTGTTTCAGCAATTAGATTTCTCCAATCTTCCTCAATACCATTTTCCAGCTGTTGTGGACTCACAAGAAACAGCAGCTCCCCGGATACTTGAACTTCTAAGCCTTCGGCCGGCATACTGGCAGTAAATTCAAACACATAGGATTTCCCGGCCGGAATGATAATTTCGCTTTCACTGGTTACAAGTTCTGAAAGTTTTACGAAAGCAGAGTTCATCCGGTCGCCCGGGCCGATATATTCCACTGCACCACCCTCACCGATAACGGTCGTAATCAACCCCGTATATACTATCGCATCATGGTCTGTGTTATTTTGCACTTCAACTTCAAAATGTTGTTTACGTGACGGATCTATTGTTAAATCAAAATGACCTTCATCTCCTTCAAGGCTCTTATCTGTTATTACCGGAGTAATAACATAGTCTTCTGCAGAAGCTTCCACACAATCATATGAACCCATACACGCAAGCAGACAAATAACCAGAGTATTTAAGATTCTATTCCAAATCTTTTTTATCATAGTCTATCCCCTTGATATCATCCTGCTGATTATCACTTATCTGGCCGCTGAGCTTGAGGGAAGATGTCCTTTCTCTAATCGTATTCATGGTACCGTCTACATGTTTATATTGAGACGTCAGCTGTTCTAGGAATTCTTCAATTGATCTCTTCTCTTCATCAACTCGCTTGCACCAGCTGCGGTATATTTCTTTTTCCTGATTGAATTTTGCACGCAGATTCAGTAAGCGAATCATTTCCTTTTCCGCCTCAATCCGGCTGTTATTGATGATATTTTCGCCTTCTCTGCGGGCTTCGCGTAAAATCGCACTAATTTCATTCGTATAGTTTTGAGCGGACTGAATTTGCAGTCCTTCTTTCCGTCCCTTCAAGTCCTCCAGCTCTTCTTCCCGATCTTTGAGTTTTTGTGTCACAGAAAGTAATTCTTGATCTTTTTCCATGATAATTCTCTCCCGATCTTCCAATTCTTCCTGTATGTCATCAGACGTTGGCGTTAAATAATCCGCCAGCAGAACTTGATATTCCTTAATTTTATCTTTTAGCACCGCAGCTTCATCTGTCTGCTTTTTAAGTTCTTCCTTCAAGGCCAGCGTACCTGCTGAAGAAGCCTCCGCTTCTCTTTTACCCAGCTTATTGATTTCTTCACTCTGCTGCTGGTTTTTTTGCTTTAGTTCCACTGCAACTTTTTGGTAGTGGCTTAGTTCTGCCTGTAGCTGCCTGAGCATTTCGTTATCCTTCTGCGAGATTTCTTCCCGCTTCATATAACTGTTCAATTCCTGCAGCTCTTTCAGTTCATTTTGCTGCACCGACACTTTATTTTCCAGTTCTTCGGTATAAGCTTTGCTCTGCTCCAGTTCTCCGAGCACCTCTTCCACTTTCCGGTTCTGCTCCCCTGCCATGCTCTGCAGCTCAAAAACGCGGTTCTTAAGTTTCTTTAATTCCGCCAGTTCTTTTTTCTGAAGTTCAACTTCGCGGTTTAGGGCTTCGTTTTCTGCCTGCCGCTTTTCAGCAAGTTCTTTATATTGTAACAGATCAGTGATTTCCTCTTTTTGACGCTGAAATCTCTGATTCCTTTTTCCTTCCATTTCAGTACGGGAATTCAGCTCTTCACGCGCCTCCTTTTCCCGTATTATCAAATCTTTTATTTCCTTCTGCTGCGTTAGCAGTGTATCTTTTTGCTTATCTAGCTCGGAATCCATATAAGCACTATACATCTTGAGCAGTTCCTGGATCTGGACATACACATCCACTCTGTCATATCCGCCTATACTGGCCTTCTTAATCTGCATCCCCTCTACATAATTTACGATATCCTCTTTTGTATAGGTACTTTTAGGTATCTGGTTCATCTTCTTCCTCCCTGGTATTTTACAATTTAGGCTTTAAATCCTTAATAATGGCTTGTGTTTTTTTATATCTAAAGATCATGATACCGGCTGCTAAAAGAACGATTGGAACCACTGCCAGCAGCCACGCAAAGCCCATTTGTCCACTGAACACACTGTCACTTTGGGTACTGATTTTACCTCCGTCGATCGTAAAATCTTTTTCCCAGATCCATTCTTCTTCTGCCGAACGCGCAGTTATATATAATGTAAACTCCCCATCATTTAATAATTTACCGTCCAGACTGATGGGAAAATTAAAGTTTGAATTAGGTGCCATTCTCATATCTTCCCCGGACGCCTGATAAAGGGTTCCCGTAGTTCCCTTACGGGTAATCCGGGCGGTAATTTCCAGGTCATATACATACGCCGCCTCAATATTCTGAAGATTTACCCAAACGGTATCCTCTGTTTTATCATAAAATACGCTGTTGATAACCAGCTCCGGCTTAACTTCATTTGTATCCTCTGTCAATACGATTCCAATAACGTAGGAATAAACATTCTGAATCGCCAATCTTTCTTCAGCACCTTTTGCTTCTGTCTCATCTCTCCCGACGAGTTCAAAAGTAATTCCACCGGCAAGGATGCCTTTATATTGCTCTTCCGGCATCTGGATATGCAGTTTCAGTTTTTCTGTACCATTTGCCGGTACCGCAACGAGATTGTCACAGGTTATGATCTCCTCCATCGGGTACGGCAGCGTATCATCCGGCTCGGTATCATTGGCCCCGTATTCAACTACCCCATTCATATTTGTCGTCGCAGAATGGATCTGGGGCTTAATCTGAATTTCCTCGTCAGTTAAATTCCATATCTGCACTTCTACAATCTGCTCCTGGGATGGTTCCATTTTCAGGTCGAAATAGGTATTATCCTGATTAATCTGGTTTTCCGGTAAAACAGCCGTTACTAAAAACTCACTCCCCGCTGATTCCTTCGCTGCAACGGGCAGACACATATCGCATACAGCCCCAATAAACAGCACTACAATAATTATCCTACACTTCATTATAATTCCTTACTTTCAATCTTAATATCGTCTTTAATGAGCTCTATCTGCCTGCACCTCTCACTGCGTTTTAATATCTCGCCGCCAACCCCAAATAGTATGACCGCTATTATACATACAACAAAGATCCACAACCATAACCATCCGGTCCCGATTCCTTTCCGATTTCTCTCCAGATAACGAAAAACCTCAAGATACTCATTTTCCTCTTGTTTCCCGGCGTTTCCATCTCCCATCTGACTAATATTAATCAGGGTTCCTCTTACCATCAGCCGATAATTGGTATTGACCCCGGTTCGGTCACAGGTAATCAGAGTGATCATGGGCGTACCAGTGTCTTCTAAAACCCCCACATCAGATTGATGAACGACTTCAATTTGAGTCACTTCATAAGTAAATAATTCTGTCTTATCGGTCAACTGTATCCAATCCCCGATTTCGACCTTAAGCAAAGGACCGAATAACAGCGACTCATCGCGCATGTGATGGCCCGCCAGGCAGTAATTTCCTTTGCCCATAGTTTGATGGCTTTTCATCGTTCCGGCCCCGGCCAGCAAACTTGCTTTTGTCGTACCATAGAAAATCGGCTGATACAGTTCCACGGAAGCTATAGCTATACCTCCGATCACCTGATCACGGTCAATATCCGAAGTATACAGAAGGATATCCGATAGTTCCGGAACCGTTATGTCTTCTTCAATAATATTTTCAGCAGTATCAACTTCGGCGGCATTATCGGCAATCTGCTCTGCAGTGTAATTCTCAAGGATATAGCGGCTTTTTACCGCTTCTATCACTGCGCTTTCTAAAAAAGGGGAAAATAGCAGACCTACACCGATTAGCAACAACGAAAAGAACACTATTTTCTTCACAACGTTCTCCCTATATGGCTTGACCTTTTATCCGCGAGATAATTTCGTCAATCAGTTCACGCAAACGTTTTTTTTGCTTTTTTGTCCGTTTTCTTCTTAAGATCAGGAAAAAGATCAGGAATAGGAAGGCTAAAATTCCGGCACCGATAGTCATATAAAGCCAGAGCTTACTTTTTTCAATGGATACGTCGGTTTCATTCAATTTTCTCGCCTCCTCCGCAGTGATGGTAAATTCCTGCTGAAAACTCCAAGATCCTTCATTACTTACCACCTCCATGCTGAGGATATAATCGCCTGCTTCAAAAGCTTTCCCGTTTAATGGAATCAGGTAATTGAAATTAGAATTAGGAGCCATCTCCATCTGCTCCTGATCCAATTCGTACAATGCTTCTTCTGAGCCTTGTTTTTTCACCGCTGCCCCGATCTTCATGTCGGTTACATAAGCGGGTAAAATGTTCTGAATGTTTGCGCTAACCACATTCTTAGCGTTACTCTGGGTGGCAAATACCTTGTTTAGCTGCAGATCCGGCTGTACCTCCGCCTCATTATTTCTCATCAGAAGCGCTACCACATAAGTATATTCATTAATAATGGTAACTCCCGCTTCCGTAGTTTTCTCCTGCTCAGCCTCTTCTACTTCTTCTTTGAAATTAATGCCTCCAGCCAATATACCGTCAAAAGATGAAGATGGGGCAAGAACCTTCAGCTGTACTGTATGGGTCTCTCCCGCCGGTACGACAATGCGCCCTTCCGTACTTACCAGATCTTCCATTTTATACAGCAGGGTGTCATCTGCTTCGACATTAGAACGAACCCCATAATCAGCCACACCGCCGCTGTTCGTGGACGCCGTGGCAACACTTACGTTGATCGTTTTATCTTCCTCCGCATAATTTGTAATTTTAACTTCCAATGTCTGCTCTTGACCCGGCTCCATCAGTAAATCAAAATAGGCTTGAGTTTGGCTCCGCTGATTTTCCGGCATGAGTGGTTGTATGCCGTAGTCTAACTTGCTGGTATCGGCAGCTTCCGCCTGCATGTTGTTTCCGGTCAGTATTGACACGCATGTTACAGAGCATAAAAGAAACCTCATAATCCTCTGGCGGATTTTGTTCTTTTTATTCATTTATACTTTTTCCTCTCTACTCTCTAGCTTCTAATTAAAGCGATGTCGCCTATATATTCTTTTGCAAAGAAGGGCAGCCAACACTCCTTCAGACCGAATGGAATGTCAGCTCCCTTACGTTTTACTGCATTAAATATGTAACTGCCTGTTTTACGGAGTAGCACCCAGGGTCCACTGAATGGTTGCCTGATAAGTAGTTTGGTAAACCTGGGTTGCTGCCGGAATAGTGAGTTCTACACTTTCATCAGCATTTAATGTACTGCCGTATCTTGCGGTGTCTCCAAATCGTACTGCACTTACGCCCATACCTTCATTCGTTGCTGCTGATGCAATTTTTATCGAAGTATCATTGACTGCATCATATTTCAGTGTTCCATCGATGGTCGTAGAAGGTGCCGTCGTTCCTGTCTGAGCTTCAGCTCCCACATTGCTCAGATTGATCTCTGCACCGCTTAAGGTATTCGTTCCATCGGAAAACTGCTGTGTCATTTTTGCTGATAATGACCATCCATCACCACTGCCTCGCAGGTCTGTCACCTGCACGTAGTACGGTATTTCCTCATTCAGGGTCTGATCTTCAGGAAGCTCTGCAAAATAACTTTTGTCTCCTGTCGTAATGTTCTGTGTGCCAAAATCAAACACCGGCACAACATCCAATCTCAATGATCCCGTATTACCGGTTGGTTTTTCTTTTTCATCCGGATCTCCCGGTTCATCCGGCTCCTCCGGATCTACCGGTGGGGTGACTGTGCCGCCGCCCGCTTCGAAGATAATCTTGTTGTCGGAGACACTTTCGTCCGTGTCGGCAGCGAATGCTGACAACGAGGTCCCAGCCACCATTGCCACTGCCATTGCTAATGTTAATACTTTTTTGATCTTCATTTCTTTTCCTCCTAGAAAATTATTTTATCTATGTAAAACTTATTTACATACATTTAAACTGTTTTTTCACTTCTTACTAAAATCTGTCCACACATAAGGATCAGTAATATACCACCTGCTGCCGGCAGGAACATACTGCTTTCCTGACCGGTTTGGGGAAGACTGGTCTTGCCGCCGCTTGGTTTCGATGCTGCTTTCTCAGGCGGCTTTTCTTCTGCCGGCATTTCACCTTCAAAAGTGATGCCGGCACCGGTATCATAAACACCATCATCCGCACGAGCGGTCACGGTATTATGCAGCAGGCACAGGAAGATCATACAGCTCATCAATACAATTTTTTTCATATTCTCCTCCTTTACGGCACATCACTTAATGTCCACTTGACTACTGCGGTATAGGTATCATTTTTAACGTCCCCCGGCGAGATCTGTACATATAATCCGTCGCCTGTACTGGATAAGCTCCACTGGTTATAAACATCGAACAGACTATCGTTGGTATTGGTTCGCTGATAAATATCCACGGCATTGCTGCTTAAGACCGTTTCAGTGCCGTTTCGCGAATAAACCAGTGCGTTATTTAAGGTATCGCTGTTATTTCCCTGCGCGGTAAACGGCTGTTCCAGTGTAGCCGTCAGAGCCCACTCTTCCTTGACCAGCCGGTCATCTATAACGCCCAGTTGAAAAGCTATCGCTTCATAAGCACTTGCAGCCGAAGGAATTTTTTGTGTGCCGTAGGAAATTTCAGAATCAACCTGCAGCTCCAGCATTCCATAATATACCGTCTTGAACTCCAGGCGCGGATTAAAAACGGCATCATGGAATTCATACCCGGTTTTTCCTGACGCCACAACGCTCTTTGCCGGGTTTTCATTACCGTTATTGGTAAATATGCCGGCACTGGTCAGTTTTGCAGTATCGTAGGCAGTCAGGTCGACTGCATACGGCGCTGTATTATCATTCAACGCAACTGCGATGGTATCATAGGTACTTCCATCTACACTCGCTGTCAACTCGGACGGAAACGTAAGTTTCCATGTTCCGTCTGAAGCTACCGTATCTGTTACCGGATCGCCATCTTCATCGAGCCAGAGTGCTCCGTTTTTATACAGATAAACCGTTGCACCGATCTCAGCTGCCGTACCGCTGACGAATTTTGTTCTGGTCGTAAAATGATAGGTTCCCGGCACAGCCGTATCCTCGATCATGATCACATCACTATCGAGATTTCCCAGTGTCAGCGCTGTCGGCGGTGTCACATCCCGAACGGTCACCGTACCTGTTTTGATCTCCTCCGGCAGACTTTCATGAACCCGCCCGGAGTCGGGATCAGCAGTACCACGCCAGGCCCTGAGCACCTCAATAGTCTGCCCGGTTTCCAGAAATACTCCGCCTGGTACTGTAATTACAAAGATTCCGGCCCGCTCCGGTTCGCCGTAAACGCTTAAACCTTGATCAGCTCCATCGTTTGCCGCACCTACAGTTGTGCCCTTTAACGTACCGCTGTAAGCGATGGTCCCATCGGTATTTTTCACCTGTACAACTACATAGACCTCATCCGTCCAGGCATCTCTGTCGCCTTTCAAACCTTCCGGAACCGAAACATGTCCGTAAATATATTTATCTGCATTAGTCGGAACCCGAAGCTCATCAACAATCGGTGTTGCATTATTTGCGCTCATTCTGGAATAGTCGGAAGCGCCGTTTGTACCATAAGTGGCCGTATTGAACTCTGTTGGAACATTTGTAGATGAAATCGTCGCAAAACTGCTTCCTGTCAGAGTATAGTTAAATAAAGACCATGACCGGGTCGCATTTCCATCCAGGTTGGTGCCGTGTTTCCAAACCGACAAATCCGAATTTATCGCAGTAAAAACCGAACTTGAGCTGCCGGAAGAAATCACACGCCCACCACCAGGCCGGTTGTTCCTCATGTCAAAATACATAGGATTATCCAGTGTGACTTTAAAGAGTCCGCTGCAGGAAAGAATAGCCGAGGTCTGGCTGCTCGTCCGGCCCGAAAGGATAAAAACCGCACGATCGACTACCGAAACTTCGGTACCCCCATCTGTATAAATGGCAGGTCCCCAGTCAGCGGTAATATCCACTGAACTTCCATAGCCTTCTAACGTAAAAACATCTGATCTGCTGCCGGAGCTGGTATAAAGAATTCCCTGATTTCCGGCACTTCCACTTCCATTGTCGGCCGACCCGTTCCCGGCATTATATACTTCTAAGGCGCCGCCGTTAGTAACATTGACCTCGTTACCGCCCCCATAAAGCCGCATGGCAGGGGCACTGCCGCTTAGTTTTCTGACAATTACCTTAGAGTTATCAATATTAAATGTCTGATTGCCCGATAACCTGAAACGTATACCTGCACCCAGTGTATAACCGTTATTTCCCTCCTGGATAACTTCAATTTCCGATCCATTCCTTACATTGAACACTGTTCCCGGACCCTGTAATTGAAGTCCTGTACCGTATTCAGAATGGCTGTTAATCTCTGCTCCATCAAGTACATTAAATTGACAGTTCGTACCCGAGATACGCATAGCTGCACCATTTTGTGCCGTATCAGTACTGCTGCACTCCAGATTAATCTGGGTTCCTTCTCCCGACACATTTACGATAGCCGTAGTTGGATAAGAATCACCATAATTGGCGCACAGCGCAACTGCTGACTGCACCCTTGCTGTAGAATTAAAAACTGCACCATCTACCAGCGTCATGGTCGTATCGACCCGGGAACGATATCCGGTATTCGACACATTAATATCCAGCAAAGAATATGCCTGCATATTCAGCATGCCGATCTCACCATATATTCCGTGAGAAAGGGCCGGGCTGCTCGTACCATCAGCACCGGTACTGGTTCCGCTATTCGTAAGCTTCATTAACGTATATGGTCCTAAGTCAATCGTCCCGCTTCCCAGCATATAGATTATGCTATTGGAGGCACCGCCGGAATTCGCCGTTAAGGTTGCTCCGGTGTCTTGTGCACCGCTTGATTCCAGGGTCATGTTTCCTGTAATATAAAACTGATAAGTAGAACCAACAGATGTGGTTGCTACGCTGGAATAGGGCTTAGCTGTAAAGTTCCTGACCGAAAACTGACGGTTTGCATTACTGGTTGATTCTGCCGTTACAACTGCACGTTCTCCCACGTTCATACTGCCGGTGATTCCGAATAAAGACTTACCGGCCGATTTAGCTGATAAACTTGCATTTTCTGCCATCGTGAGGTCACCACCCACCAAAACCTGATAATAGGTGTCACTGGTACTGGTGCTTGCAGTCGTTGTATTAAATGCCGTCCCTTTTCCCATTACTAAATTTCCGCTTATATTAAACTGGTAATTCGTCTGGGAAGTGGAAGTGGACTGAGCGGTCAGAATAGTCGTCCCATCTTCCATAGTAAAATTGCCACCCACATTAAAAATCTGTGATCCGGCTGATGTTGCAGTCAGCTGACTGTCAGCACCCATCTCAATGCCACCACTGACATCAAACAGATACAACGATGTACTGGTACTTGTGTATGAAGATGCCGCGGTTAAAACGGCTCCCTTGCCTAATATGAAGCTGCCGCTGGCTACTTTAAAAAGGGTTCCTGCTGCCGAAGAAGATATTGTAGCCGTTAAAGATGTGCCTTCACCCGCGGTAAAGTTTCCACTGTTCACAGTAAAGAGGTTTCCCGCCGTCGGCATTACAGCTTTCAATGCTGCTCCATCCGCAACCGTAAAAGCACCCGAGCTGATCATACTGCCGGTATACCGGTAGGTCCAATCATTGCCGGTACCGGAAACGCTTACAGAAGCATTTGTCGCATTAATCAAACTGCCGGTGTTACCACTGGTGATACCGGAATTAAACCCAACATTATCAAGTTCAATATGCCAATTTGCACCATTGCCTGTCGTGGTTGCTGAAAATGCAGCGTAAGTCGGATTATAAGTCGTCTTTACAATTGAGACGTTTGTTAAAGTCAGGGTTGTTGTCCCCGAGACCGCACCAAGTATAATCGGACTCGTTGCAGCATTCTGCCCGACCGTGCCAAAATTGATCGTGTTTCCATTGCCGGCGATCACCAGATCCCGTGCAATCGTTCCGGGGTTATTAGACGCAGTATTTAACGTTCGTGTGATAGTCTGCTGTAAACTGATGGTGGAAACGTCCTCATTCGCCAAAGCGGCAACAAAGTCCTCCCAGCTGGAAACCACTGCTATCTGGCCTGCAAGCGGCATTATGCCACTGTTCTGTTGGACTATTGAATCCTCCTGAGATGCCCCGGACTCCGGCTCCTGATCTTCTAGTGATACCGCGGACTCCCCTTCCGGCACCTGATATTCATTTAATAGTCCAACTTCCGTTTCTTCGATACTTTGACCGTCTGCTTTTTCATCTGCATTAGCAATATAAAATGGTATCAATGCACAAGCAAGTGTTATACATATAAGATATACCAGCACTCTTCGCACGACTTTACTATCTGATACACTCTTGTTATCCCGCATATCCTTCACCTCCCTTCTCAAATGAGTTTTATTCAAATCACACCTCCTTTTACAATCTCCAGCCGCCAGCAAACTGGCCGCCTGGTATCCAGACAAGCGACACTTATCCGGATACCAGGTGGTCAGACTGGCTTCTTAACGTGATCTGATCTCAATATTTTCCTCCTCGTATTTCTTAATCCAGTACTGCAGCTGCGAAAGCGAACGCAGCCGGTACTGCTGACTGACTTCGTGCATCGTCTTTCCGCCTTTCAAATAACATCGTACCGCTTCCCGCTTTACCGCTTCTGAGTATATTTGATTCTCGCGGTTGCTGTGCAGTCCCTCTTCACCGAATGTCTGATACAGTGTGATCCATTTTTCCACACTGGAATGATGCACCCCAAGACTGGCTCCGATAGCTCTCAGGGTTTTCTCTCCTTCTTTATACTGCTTTACAGCTGCAATCTTCTCTATGTATGAGATCTTCTCTCGTCTTCCCATTTATATCTCACTCCAAATCTTATCAGGCGTTTTGCTGTCGACAAATCTTGATTTCAATTATCCTGTGATTCATGTATAATATTTTTTTGTCTTCATATATTAAATATCCGGAAACTATCCTGCAAAGACTTATCATTATGGGGTTTTCAAGGTCCACTGACGGCTTAACTGACGGCTTGGCCGACCAGTTTAAGGTTCGGATTTAAATATAGCTTGTCCAATTTTCCAATCGCTTCAGCTTTATGCTGAGGCGTCGAATCCGTATAAATATCGAGCGTCATCTTCACCGAACTATGGCCCAGAATCCGGCTTAATGTGGTCACATCCATACCGGTCTCCATACAGCGGGTAGCGAAAGTGTGCCGCAGACTGTGAAAGCTTATGTGTTCCAGACCTGTCTGTTTTAATATTTGCTCAAAATGATATCGAATCATGCGCGGCTCGGTATAATGTCCGCGAATCGATATTACATAATCTCCCTGGCTTTGTTTCTGCTCTTCCTCTAATATTTTTTTCAGTCCTGCAGTCAGTGGAATCTTGCGTTCTGAATACAAACTTTTAGGACTGCCGAACAACAGTCTGGTCTTTCGGGCATCATCGGTCAGTGAGGGTATTCGCTGAAGTGTTTGATGCACTTGAATCACACCGGCTTCCAGATCCACATCCTGCCACCGCAGTGCGCAGATCTCTCCAATCCGCATTCCGGTATACAGCGCCAGCATCACACTTAATCCCCTTCTGGATTTCCCGGCTTCCCGCTCCAATTGCTGCTGGCTGGTTCTTTCCAGAGTTTTCACGCGAGGTGCTTCTTTTTTAGGAAGCACGACGCCCTTACACGGATTCACCAGCAGAACCTGCTTTGCTGCAGCATCATCAAATATCCTGTTCAGCACCCCGGCAATTCCTCTGATAGTCCCCGGCTTTAACCCCTTTTTAGTCAGGTCATCGATAAATCTTTGGGTGCAGGCCGTAGTGATGGTTTCCAGCTTCTGCTTTCCAAAAGCGGGCAGGATATGGCGCCTTATAATACCGTGGTAAAAGGAATAGGTAGATTGCTTTACCAGCAAACAAACTGTCTGCTCCAGCCATCCTCTTACCCAAACGTCAAAAGTCCCGTGAAATTCCAGCTGCCTTCCGTCACTCAAACTGTACTGAAGCTTAAGCGGAAGAAGCCGTTCCTTGACTAAATGGTACTTCGGGGCATAGATATATCCATAGTGCGGTTTGCCGTCCTCCTTTCTTCCTTTAATATAGCGGCCTTCCCAGCGGCCATCCTTCCTCTTATAAATATTTTCTCCCTTTCTTATCATAGCATCCTCCTTCATATTTGACGGCTTGTCTGACGGCGCAGAAAATTGCGTCACGTTTTCTGGCGTATGAACATTTTCACTTTTTTAGCTATTTTTATCCGCGATAACAAAATCTGCTTTAGATAAATCTAAAAAAACCAGTTAGTACCCTCTTGACAGATTCAATAAAATCCTTTAGAATAAATAAAAAACGTGGTAGACGCGTTAATTTTGTAATAATATTTAATATATGAAGAAATAATTTGGGCCTGCGTTTGTGATAAAACGCAGTTTTTTGATTTTATTTATGAAGTATTAATAGAATGATCGTGCTGTGAATTAATAATCTAACAAATAGCATGACGATAGATGGAACCGCCTTGTCTGCCTCAATTATACATGATAAAAATTTCCATAATAATGGTACTTAATGGCAATATAGAGAGCCAGTCATATTGCGGTGCCTTTTTGCCTGACCTGACTGCTGTAAAATAAAAAGCAGATGTGATGATAATGATCGCATCTGCTTTTCGTCCCTTACGGGAAGTATTATATTTAATTTTTCTTCTTAAAATTTATTATCATGATAACACCAACAGATGAAGCAGCAAGTATCATCCATAAAAAAATTGAGTTTCTGTCTCCGGTCTTAGCAGCTGCACTCCGGCCGGCAGAAACATTCTTGGTATATACCCTTATTATCTTCTTATAGTCCTCCGTTAAAATGACTTTCTCTTCCTGCGGTTCCGGCTGATTATATATAATAAAGGGTTCCTGCTGCTGTATATTACCCTTATCGTCTAATACAATCTCGAACATTATATCGGCATCTTCCGGTAATTCATAGCCTTCCGGTGCTTTTACTTCTACAAGCCTGTATTTTCCTGCTGCCATATCATTTAACCTGATTTTTCCTTCTGGGTCGGTCGTAAGGACGAGCTCAACCAATTCCCATTTCTCATCCTGCCTCCGATACAGTTCAAATTGTGCTCCCCTTAATCTCTCATTGTTGACTTCATCTTCTTTATAAATTATAACTGTTGTTAGATCCGGGTCACCGGGATCAATGGGATCTCCGGGGGCGCCGGGTTCTCCGGGTTCTCCGGGATTTCCGGGTTCTCCGGGTTCTCCGGGATTTCCGGGATTTCCGGGTTCTCCGGGTTCTCCGGGTTCTCCGGGGTAATCTGGATCATCCGGCAGATTGTATATAATCACAGGTTCTAATTCCAGTATTTTTCCATTCCGATCCAATTCGATCTTGAATATACGTTCCGCTTCTTCCCGCATCCTATAACCTTCCGGCGCTTTTACTTCGACAAGTCGGTATTCTCCCGTTGTTAAGTCATTTATTTGAAGCTTGCCCTGTCCATCTGTTACCAAATCGTTCAGGATTAATACCCATTCCTCTTTCTGTTTTAGATACAGTTCAAACTCTGCTCCACTTAACTTTTCCCCGTTTTCCTCATCCTCTTTATAGATGATCACAGTTGTTGAATCCAGTTCCCCCCGCTCTTCCGGATCTTCCATATTATTATAAATAGTAAAGGGTTCCAATCTCTGTATTTTTCCATTATTATCTAATTCTATCCTGAATAACCGCTCTGCCTCTTCCGGCAGTTTATAACCTTCGGGTGCAATGATTTCCACAAGCCGATATTCTCCTGCCGTTAAATCGTTTAATACCACTTTTCCCTCTTCATCTGTTACCAGACCACTCAGGACCAGCTCCCATTCTTCTCCCTGCCTTTGGTATAGTTCGAATTCTGCTCCGCTTAATCTTTCCCGGCTTTCTTCATCCTCTTTATAAATCATTACAGATGTCAGCTCCGGTTCTTCCGGCTCTTCACTTAACGCCCATATTTCTGGTTTAGCCATCCGAAAAGAATGGAGTTCCATTCCGTTCTTCTGATGCAGTGAATCTGCAATTAACTGGCCGTTGATAGAACCTCCGGCTCCTGTAACTACAGCATAGGGCGCAACGACCGATCCTATGACACCATAACTTGTTAAGGTAATTGTCCTGGCCTCTGGAAAATTCCAGATTATTTTAGCCGAAAGCTCTGCCAGTACATCATTACCGGCTATTCCAATCGGTGCCGACGTATTTACCATACCTGACTTGTAAAATACCGCCCCGCCTCCAAATGCTATCAACTGCGCATTACTATTAATAATCACCATATCATAGGATGATAAATCCGGAAGAAAAAGTTCTCCAATATCTAAAGTATTGCGCTCCTCTAATGTTAAAATTAAATATTTTTGATTTGTCATCAGTTCACTATTTTCATAAAGGCTCAAATTTTGCGAAGTTAAATTTTTAAGCTCTGATGATGTTATTACACTTTCGCCTGCCCGGTAGAGAATCTCTCCAACAGAGGTTACCGTTTCAAATGTATTCTGAAAAAAGGTATCGATGATAGTACCATCACTTGACAAAGTAACACACGGTTTTGAAACATCAATTTTGACTTCTGCTTTGTTACTGTCATTCAGCGTACGTCCAGTACGCTTCAATCCAGTGCCTTGCAGAAATCAAAATTGA
>Ga0153996_1000260_pt1 | contig 24360 bp, 20 predicted proteins | sample TSNC080MetaG_FD_104728 | JGI IMG/M metagenome (GOLD analysis project Ga0153996, IMG submission 104728) | Attine ant fungus gardens microbial communities from North Carolina, USA - TSNC080 MetaG | ecosystem: Host-associated > Fungi > Mycelium > Unclassified | place: USA: North Carolina, Lumber...
ATATCGGGAGGGAAGGCAATTCCGATAGAGTCCGGTCATTTGAATTAAGGGGAAGTCAATGTGAAAAAATATTTTTCACTCCTGCGTGGGGATAAAAAACTGTACCTTGAGTTTGCGCTTGTATTTACGGCTTTTCTAATAATGGTGCTTCTCAGCAGTATTCTCGGGGCGCGCATTGTCAACAAAAATGTGGCTTCATACGGCAACGAGGTAATCAACTCGTCAGCCGAAACCCTGAAAGCATATCTTGAGGAATTCAGAATCACCTTGGACGATATCGCCTACTCCGTGGAAGCATTAAAAGCTGAGGATGTCGGCGTAAGCGGAATCCATTCCAATATTATCGGGTGGACAGACTGGCTGCTGAATAAGGAGCAGGAATATCAATCCTTTATATCCGTTTACGGCGTTGTGGATGACGAGTTCATTGACGGCACCCGGTGGGTGCCTCCCGATGATTATGTGCCCCAGTCACGCTCCTGGTACATTGGGGCGCTGGAGGAAAACGGCGGGATTTATTATAGCGACCCCTATGAAGACGCGCGAACGGGCGAGATCTGCCTCACCGTATCAAAGCTTGTGTATGACAAAAACGGCAAGCCCTTCGGGGTTCTCGCCATCGACGTGTTTATAACCACCTTAACCGATTTTGTTGGTGACTTACGGTTAATGGACAGCGGCTATGGCCTGCTGCTGGATACCAACAGAGTTATAGTTGTGCATCCTGACAGCTCCCTCATCGGCATGCGCCTGGAGGAGGTAAACGACGGCTCCGGGGGTTACGCCGAAATATCAAGCAAGCTCGCCATCGGGCAAACGGTATCGGCATTCCCTTATACCACTTATTCCGGAGTGGAAAGCGTCGCTTTTTTCAAAAAATTGTTTAACGGCTGGTATATCGGCGTTATTTCGCCCAGCAAAGCTTATTACAACGATGTGGTCACCATGCGGATTCTTTTGTCGGTAGCGGGCTTTATTTTGATGGCGCTTCTTTGTGTGGTGCTTGCGTTTTTGCATATTGGAAAGAAACGTTCTGACGAAGCCAACAAAATGAAAACGTCATTTTTGGCGAATATGTCCCATGAAATCCGCACGCCAATGAACGCCATTCTCGGCATGTCGGAGCTTTTACTAAGCGAGTCGCTGTCTCACCGGCAACAGGGTTATGTCAACGACATAAACACATCCTCCCACTCGCTTTTGTCTATTATTAACGATATATTGGATCTTTCTAAGATAGAGGCCGGGAAATTGGAGCTTAACCCCGTTGACTATGATTTCCATATCTTTATGGATAACATCTGCTCAATGTTTAAATTTGTGGCACAGAAAAAGGGCCTGGAATTTGAATTCGAATCGGTGGGGGAAATGCCCAAATGCTTATACGGCGACGACATTAGGCTCAGGCAGGTTTTGACAAATATTTGCGGAAACGCCGTTAAATTTACCGGCAAGGGATACATCCGGCTGGTTGTTACCGCCGGGGATGAAACGCTCACCTTTGAGATCAAGGATACCGGAATGGGCATCCGCAAGGAGGATATCCCCAAGCTGTTTGATCCCTTCTCCCAGGCCGACGCTCAGAAAAACCGGGGCATTGTGGGCACAGGGCTGGGGCTTCCCATCAGCAAGACCTTTGTTGAAATGATGGGCGGCAAGATATCGGTGGAAAGCGTGTACGGGCAGGGAACGGCCTTTATCGTTACAATTCCTAAGACCACTGGCAATGCGGACGCCATCAGGTATGAGAACAAAGGGGAGAAAGGAAAACCATTTTTTGCCCCGTCCGCCAGAATACTGGTGGTTGACGACAACGAGCTTAACCTCAAGGTGGCTTGTGGTCTGCTCAGGCTGCATAAAATCGACGCGAATACGGCATTGTCCGGCAAAGAGGCCATCGGCCTGATTAAGGATACAGACTTTGACATTGTATTTATGGATCATATGATGCCGGAAATGGACGGCGTGGAAACCACGGCGGAGATTAGAAAGCTCGGCGGAAAGTATAAGCAGCTGACCATTATAGCGCTAACGGCAAACGCGGTGCGCGGCGCGAAAGAAATGTTTATAGCAAACGGTTTTGATGGTTTTGTTTCAAAGCCGATTGAGGTAAGTGAATTAGATGAGATCCTCAGGTATTGGTTGCCGGCTGAAAAGATTAATGAACTGGACGCAAATCCGCCGCCGGATTACGCGGGTGAAAAAAGCGAAGCTCAGGTAAGTGGTGAAACGCATGAAAGCAGCGTTGCCCAAGACAGCCAAGGCAGCTTTCTGGATACCGTAAAGAAGATAAACGGCGTGAATACGGAAATAGGAATGAGCCGTGTTTCCGGCATGGAGGACATGTACCGTGAAACACTGGAGATTTTTCAGAAAAAGCTCATATCCGAATGTGAAAAAATGGACGGATTTTTACATAGCAAGGATTTGCACAATCTCGCTATTTCGGTACATGGCATGAAATCCTCCCTGGCCACCATAGGGGCAATGGAGCTTTCAGAAGCGGCTTTTGCGCTGGAAACGGCTTCTAAAAATGAGGAATTGCCATACTGCGAGGAACATTTGTCCGGATTTCTGGAAAGGCTCCGCTCGCTGCATGAGGAACTGTCTGTAATTATGCCGGCGGAGGAAGCCGTGTTGTCCAGGCCCGGAGGGAGTGCCCAAGATCTGCGTGAGAATGCGCAGGCGGCGTTAGCCGCGGTAGATGATTTTGACGGAGATTTAGCCCTTGAAGCGGTAAGCAAATTGTTGGAGTACGATTTCGGCGCCCAGTGCAACACGCTGCTGGATAACGCGAAAAGCGCGCTTGCGGATTTTGACTTTGAAGCGGCCGCCGCCTGCCTGAATAAGCTTATTGAATCGGAGCCATCCGCCTGAAGGGGATCGGGTAATCCATTATTTCGGCGCGGTTGCCGGAGCCTATATTTGACTTTAAAAAAGATAGTTGATCCTGGCGTGAGCTAAGGATCAACCATCTTTTTTATCTGAATCCATACAATGCAAAACAATGCAAAATGCTTTAATAAGACGTATCTGACCATCGTGTTTAGTCAGGGGCTGCCGCTGTGCGCTATGCCTGCCGCTGTGCCACGGGATGGCATGTCGCTCATGCCGCGACGGGCAGTTACTTTTGGAGGAACAAAAGTAACCAAAATTCCCACGGGGGAGGGCCCCCGTGACCCCCCTTGGTTTGCTGGTAGCTGTCTCTCGCAATCTTCTAGTTATTTAGAGGTATCTACGATATTTAAATAGGGGCCCCTGCCCCTAAGACCCCGCTTAAGGACTTCCAGTCCTTAAGAATCCAGTGTTCCTTGGCAAGCGCTGGTGGCTTTATGAGTAAACACGATAGTCATAATACAAAAAAGAAAGCGGGTGTAGCCAAGGCAAGGCTACACCCATGGAACAAAACCAACCGTTATATAAATATTGGGAATCTGTTGTGGTATTCAGGTCAGAGGATAATGCAGACCAGTCCGCCGCACCCCTCGTTGATGATACGTTCAATGGTCTCCTGGAGCCGGATGCGAGCATCGGCGGGCATACGGTATAGCTTGTTGTGGAGGCCCTCGTTTACCAGCTCATGGAGGGACTTGCCAAAGATATTAGAGTTCCAGATTTTCTCCGGATGCTCCTCAAAATCGTTGAGCAGGAACATTACAAGCTCCTCAGACTGCTTTTCGCTGCCTACAATGGGTGAAACTTCGGTGGTAATATCGGCGCGCATCATATGTATTGACGATAGCAATTAGAAGCTTTACCCCGGCGGCGCTCAATGCGGTAATTTTCCTGATCGGAGAGCACTTTGAAGTATATCTTCAAATCAATTTCGTTTTTCTTTTCGGTGGGATAGACCTCCACCTTGTCCAGCAGCGCCTCGACGACCTGGGGCGGAAAGCCGTCGGTGAAATCCAGCTCACCGGCGATCATCCCCCGCAGGGCCTCCACATTGGCGGAGATGGTACGGTTTTTTTCTTCCTGTTCCTTGTAGTTAGCAAGCTGGGCCTCCAGCCGCTCTATGTCCATGTTGAAAGCATTATTGCGCTTCTCAAACTCGTCGTTGGACAGGCGGCCTTCAATGGAAAGCTCCAGCAGCTTGTCCTTCATGGCGATGATGCGGTCAATCTCCACCTTGGTTTTAGCTACATCCTCCCGCAGGTCGGAGCCTTCGGAGATGGAGGAGTAAATTTTCACCAGCTTGTCGATAATGGCAGACTTGTCCTGAATGATGGCTTCGTAGCATTCCCGCAAAATTTGATCCAGCTCAGCGGTGTAGAGGATGGGGGATGTGCAGCCCGCGCTGCCCTTCTTGGTAAAGTGCTTGCACTGCCAGACTTCCTTGTCGCCGGATTTGTAGCGGTACAAAGTGCGGTAGTAGGGGGAGCCGTGCTCCATGCACCAGATTTTTCCCGAATAGGCGTACTTGTTGTTGTAGCTGGAGCGGTCGTCGCTGCTCTGCTTTGCGCTGCGGGCGGAGAGGATGCGGTTGGCCTTTTCCCACAGCTCCTCCGACACGATGGGGGGGACATTTTCCTCGTCCTTGTACATGACCCACTCCTCCTCGTCATGGTGCTTGCGGTCATTGTGGCGATAGTCCAGCTTGGTGGTTTTGCCGCCGCAGTAGTAGCCTTTGTATTTGGGGTTGGCGATAATGTTGCGCACGGTGGTGAAGGTGAAGGGGTTGCCATTGGAGTTCATGTGGCCTCGCCGGGTAAGCTCGTCGCAGATCAACCGCACGCCCAGCCGGTCGTTGGCGTAGAGGTCGAAGATTTCGCGGACGATTTTGGCCTCCGCCTCGTCGATTTCCAGCTTTCCGTCCTTCTTCTTGTAGCCCCACATACGGCTGTTGCCCAACACCACGCCTTTTTCAATGGAGCGCTTGAAGCCGAAGCGGATGCGGTCGGAAATTTTGCGCACCTCGTCCTGGGCGATGCTGGACATAATGGTGAGGCGCAGTTCCGCGTCTGGCATCAGGGTGTTGATGTTGTCCGACTGGAAGTAAACCCCCACGCCGCTGCGGAGAAGCTCCTGTGTGTACTGGATGCTGTCCAGGGTGCTGCGGGAGAAGCGGGAGATTTCCTTGGTGATGATGAAGTCAAATTTGTGGAGGGACGCATCCTCCACCATACGGAGAAAGGCTTCCCGCTTCTTAACGCTTGTCCCCGATAAGCCTTCGTCGATATAGCCGGAGACAAATGTCCAGTTGGACATGCCCCGAATAAAATCCTCGTAATAGCTGATTTGAGCTTTTAAGGAGTGGGCTTGCTCGTCCTTGTCGGTGGAGACCCGGGCGTAGTAGGTGACGCGGAGGGGGAGGTCGTAGATGGTTTTGCCTTGAGCTAGGGTGGATTTGATGGTATATAGATCCATAGTTTTATACCTCCCTCAACATACTTCTTTCATATTCTTATATTATATAGCATACAGAAATATGTTGCAAGAGAATTTAGAATTTGTTATCATCATAGGTGTAGTCAGCGCGGATTTCATAGAATTTGGTCAGTAGTTTTGATGCTTATCTTGTAGATCAGTCCACAGGAATTTGAGTATACTTTTGAGGACGAGAAATGGCGTGGTTATGGGGTTTTCAAAAATGGTCCATCGGACAAGACCCTTTTGGGTAGTATTCGGTGGACGTTGTTTTTTGGAGGCTTTTGAATAGTGACCAGTGGACGTTATTGTTTATCTGGAGGATGGGTGACGTGCAGCCGGCGCTTCCCTTCTCGGTGAAGTGCTTACACTGCCAGATCTCCTTGTTGCCGGATTTGTAGCAGTACATTGGTACGGAAGTACGGGGAATTATGCTCCATGCACTTTTTGCCGGAGTAGGTATACTTGCTGTTGTAGCTGGAACGATCATCGCTGCTCTACTTCTGGCTGTGTGCAAAGAGGTTGCGGTTGGCTTTCTCCCACAGCTCCTCCGGCGCAGTGGGGGGACATTTTTCTCGTCCTTATACATAATCTTTCCCCTCGTCGTGGCGCTTGCGGTCATTGTGACGGTAGTCCAGCTTGGTGGCTTTGTCACCGCAGTAGTATCCCTTGTATTTGGGATTGGTGATGATGTTGCGCACCGTGATAAAGGTGAAAGGATCGTCGTTGGAGTTCGTGTATCCCCGCCGGGTTAGTTCGTCGCTGATGAGCCGTACGCCCATACACTCGTTGGAGTAGAGGTCATAAATTTCGCGGACGATTTTGGCTTCTTCCTCGTTAATAATGAGCTTGCCGTCTTGCTTTTCGTAAGCCCACATGCGGCTGTCGCCCAGCACCACACCCTTCTCGATGGAGCGCCGGAACCCGAAACGTACACGCTCGGAGATTTTGCGCACCTCGTCTTGGGCGATGCTGGACATTATGGTGAGGCGCAGCTCTGCTCGGGCGTCAAAGTATTGATGTTGTCGGATTAAAAATAGACCCCTACACCGCTGCGCAGGAGTTCTTGGGTGTACTGGATGCTGTCCAGCGTATTCGGGAGAACCGGGAGATTTCCTTGGTGATGATAAAGTCGAATTTATGGAGTTTTGCGTCTTCAAGCATTTTCAGGAAGGAAGAGGCATCATAATCACATTTGCGAGCCGGATCTGGATGAAATGGTGCAGCATAATAATCGGGAGGAAATTTCTTTTCCACACCCGTTGAAGCAAATAAATATCATCGTGGTAGGAAATTTTCAAATTCAGAAACAGGTATTATCTGCCATAATATTTCAAAATCCCATGCGCCGCATAAGAGAGGAAAGCCAGAGACGCTTGCGGTAAGCTCATCTTCAAAAAGTCTCGGTAGACATGCCAGCGGCTTTTGGCAGCTCTCTTTTTATTTCCGGAGCGGCTTTCCTGCTGTACCCGATATAACACCAACGACTCTGTGACTCCGCAAGCCTTATATCCGGACTGCAACAACTCTAGCCAGAGCACATAATCTTCGTGCGCATAGTCGGGGCGCATAGGATGTTTTTTGAGTAACTCCTCCTTACATAAGGTGGTAGAACAGCCGATGACGTTTTCTCGTACCAGTCGTTTGAGCGAAACCTGCGCAGGAACCAAGTATGGCTTTCCAAATATCTGCCCATTTTCATTGATAAAAGTATATGCGGTATAACAAAAATCGCAATTCGATTGTTCCATCAAAGCAAGCTGTTTTTCTAGCTTGTCTGGCAGCCACAAATCGTCCCCATCCAACAAGGCAATATAACGTCCTCGGGCAAGCTCGAAGCCCCGATTGCGAGTATTGGCTGCGTCTAGTCGCTCTCCGTTGCGAAAAATCCGTATGCGGTCGTCCTGGTCGGCAAGGGAGGACAGAACATCCGGGGTTCCGTCGGAGGAAGCGTCATCGATTGCAATGACTTCCAAATTTATAAGCGTCTGGTCCAGCGCAGAACGAACGGAATCACCGATATATTTTTCACAATTATAAGCCGGGACTATAACCGAAACTAGCGGAGACATCATACTCTTTTCCTTTTTAACATTAGATTGTAGAATTATTATAACATAATTAAGACAGTCTTTCAATTTAAAGCAACTTAAATCCTCAGACATAGGAAACGGCGACAATCTGGTCTTTACATGTCAATCTAATTCTCGTTAACTTGCACAGATATACTCGCAAGAATTGTAGGGACGAACCGCGTTCACTCGCGAAATACCGCATGATCACATGATAGACAGTAGACGCATATTGTGTACTCCTACAGGATTTTTAGGTATAATGACTTAAATTAGATTGACGTGGAAAGTGTTTAAAGCACAGTTTACAAACAGGTCTATTTATGCTAATATTAAACGTAGTGTAAAGATTTGTGTATTGGGGAGTCATTCTGAAAGCTCAAGCAATCTGACAAAATGCAAGAGGAAAGCACTTCCCCGCTGGCTTTGCTTTTAGGTACGGTGCGAACACGCAATGTTTTATCCATGTGCGGTGCAGGGTTAACCTAAAGGCGTCGCCTTAAGGCGAGGTCTTTAACCCCAGTAAACAGACCGTAAGCAAAGGCGGAAAAGACTTAGCTAGCTTGTTATCGCGTGTGGCGGGCCTAAAGAAATGCTTGAGCTTGTTAAAGAAGCTCCACCTGATGACGTTCCTGTACAGCCACTAATCATCTAGACTCGGTTAGATTAGAGCGGAAATAGTATGGCGCGTACTTTGATACTTGATGTGGATCAGAATTACATCTGTGTCATAATCACGGTTTTCCGATCAGGCTCATTCATTGACTATTACTTGCGCATCTTTATTTTTTAGAAACCCTGGGAAAAGGTAGCGAATAATACAGTATTCAAAAAAAGGTTGGAATAGTAATAATGTTATTAAAGTTAAGATCTAAATTAAGTGTATTTCTTAAATATAGTTTTTTATTACAGCAACTTGTTATGCGAGATATAAAATTAAAATACCGCAGGAGTTTTTTGGGATATTTATGGAGTATTTTAAACCCTTTAATGATCATGTTGGTTATGACCGCAGTTTTCTCAACAATGTTTAAAAGAACTATTGAAAATTTCCCCGTTTATTTATTGACAGGGCGACTGTTTTTTGACTTTATGACTGAGTCTACAAAACACTCTATGAATACGGTGACCGGAAACGCGGCATTAATAAAGAAAGCCTATGTGCCGACCTATATCTTTGTGGTCGCGGAAGTCACCAGTTCCTTGGTTAATTGTCTTTTTTCATTAGGGGCCCTCTTTATTGTCATGGTATTTACACAAACCGCATTTTCCTTTTGTTTATTATTAACACCGTTGGTATTTCTTCAGCTTTATATATTTTGTATGGGGCTTGGATTATTTTTATCACAGGCGTCTGTTTTCTTTCGTGATATACAATATATATATGGTGTCATTACAACCGCATGGTTATACCTTACTCCTATTTTTTATCCAGTCGATGCATTGGGACCACATTTAATGCGCTTTGTTAAATGGTTTAATCCGATGTACGCCTATATTACACAATTTAGGAACCTTGTTATGGAGCGTGCAATACCGGATATCCGTCTGGTGATTTACGGATATGTCGTGGCTTTTTTGGCTCTATTATTGGGTTTATACGCTTTTTACCGCTCGAAAGATAAGTTTATTTTATACATCTAAAATATACCAGACTAAACCAACAATGTACACTTAAAAAACAGCGCGCCGCTGCCGAATAAAGCGGCAACCAAGCCAAAGCTTCGGTTGTTAGGATGTTAGTATGAATAACGATTATCAAATCAGTATAGATAATGTTTCTATGCGCTTTAACTTAGCCAATCAAAAGGTGGATAACCTAAAAGAATATGTTATAAAATTAATAAAAAAAGAATTATTCTTTAAGGAATTTATGGCATTAACCGATGTGAATCTCCATGTAAGAAAAGGGGAATCCTGGGCGATTGTTGGAAGAAACGGAGCCGGAAAGTCAACTTTGCTTAAGCTTATTTGTGGAATTTTAAAGCCATACAGTGGAACAATACAAGTTAACGGCAATGTTGCACCTTTACTCGAATTGGGAGCAGGCTTTGACGGAAGAATGACGGCACGGGAAAATATTTATTTAAATGGTGCAGTACTAGGTTATTCGAAAGGATTTATGCAGGAAAAGTTCAATGAAATTGTCTCGTTTTCCGAGCTGCAAGATTTCTTGGATGTTCCTCTTATAAATTATTCTTCAGGTATGAGAGCGCGCTTGGGCTTTGCCGTAGCAACAATTGTTCATCCTGAAATACTTATTGTTGATGAGGTATTGGCCGTGGGCGATGCAAAATTTCAGGTAAAATGTGAAACGCGTATGCAAGAGTTACTGTCGGGCGGCACAACTTTGTTATATGTATCCCATTCAATCGCGCAAGTAAAACGATTGTGTCAGAATGCGCTATGGCTGGATCAAGGCCATGTTGTGATGAGCGGCCTTTCTGAAGATGTCTGTAAAGAATATGAGAAATTGTAAAATCCGGATAAGGAAATACTGAGCCCTAGGTCCTGCCTGAATTGTAAGGCAAGCTTCCTTCCTTCTCACAATTAAAATGTTGAGGTTTTTATTCCATGAAAGACATAAAAATAATTGTATCGCATCGCACCGACCAAAACAGCGTATTGATTGACAATCCGCTGTTTTTCCCGGTACGATGCGGTGCAGTGTTTGATGATAAAATATCAGATATTCCAGGAGATAACACAGGGGATAACATATCGGATAAAAAATCAATTTATAGTGAATTAACAGTTCATTACTGGGCATGGAAAAATATAGAATCTGACTATTATGGCCTTTGCCATTATAGACGCCATTTCAATTTTTCTGACAAGAAATTGCCGGTTGATTTGGAAGGATATATCCGACTAGACTGTTTGTCAGATAAAAACATCCAACAGTTGGGTCTCGATAATGAGCCTCATATGCGCGAAGTTATTGAATCATATGATATGATTCTAACTGAACCATATAATTTTAAGAGCTTAGGCTATAAAAACGTTTATGATCAATATTTACACTCTCCAAAAAAAGATCTGGATTGCATGGTAGATATTATAAAAGAGAAATATCCGGACTTTTTAGAAGCGACAAACCAATATTTAATGAATCCAACTTTTTATCCATGCCTTATGACAATTATGAAAAAGGAAATTTATTTTGATTATTGTCAATGGTTGTTTTCGATTTTATTTGAAATGGAAAACAGAATAGATTGGAGTAATAGATCGGAGGATTCTTTTAGGGCGGTGGCTTATGTGGCCGAGAGAATGCTTGGTATTTATTATCTTTACCTAAAAAAGCAAAACAAATATAAATTCAAAACACTTCAAAGGGCAATTGTAAATAATGCACAAAAAATTAATATCCTTGAACCTTCAAATACAATTAATGATATTGTCGTTGCATATGGTGCTACGAATGCTTTGGTTCCAATGCTGGCGGTATCCATATATTCGTTGATGTCTTCCGCCATCTCTTTAAATCAATATAAAATTCACATTTTCCATTGTGATGTAGATGAAACTAATAAGAGTTTGTTGCAAAACATCATAAAAGAATGTAATAATATTCAGATCTATTTTCATAATTTCGAAATATGCCTATCCGAGTATATCGTGAAACCTTCAATTGCTCATGATAGTTATCACTTATTTATACCATATTTGATGAAGCAGTATGCTTCGGTTATCTATCTTAGTTTGGGGGCAACCGTTAAGGAAGATATAGCTGTATTATTTAGCGAGACATGGAATAGTGGGAAGATGATCTCAGCGGTAAAAGATGTATTTGTAATTGGAGAATATCATAGAGATCTATATAATAGCAAGGATTACCTTAAGGAGAAGCTGCAGTTAAAAGATCCTCTTAATTATTGTAATATGAAGGTCTGTGTATTCCATCCCAATAATTTTCCAGAAGATTATAAAAAAAATATGGATAGTCATTTTCTTGAAGATTTTTATAATTACTGTGCAGATGATTTTTTAAATAAAGTATGTGAAGGATATATTAATTTTATTGATTATTCCTGGAATGTCATTGCTGGCGACAATGATCGGTTGAAAATTCAAGCTTTTTATGCCCCAAAGGGCGCATACCAGATGTATTGCGAGTCAAAAAAGCATCCAAAAATCATACAATATGCTCCTGAGGAATTGGCATTATTATTTCCGGAACAGGATATGGTTTCAGAATTTTGGCTAGTCGCCCGAAAGACAATCGTGTACGAATCTGTTTTGGCGCTTATGAGCAGACTTACACAGCGATATTTCCAAGTTAGCAAAATTTCTTTGCGTGTCAGAATTATGAATTGGCTTTCCAATCGGTTAACACTTTTAAAGAAACCTGTAAAATCAATTGCAAATAAAATATTCCCGCCGGGAACTCAACGAAGGCAGAAATTTAAATCTATATATTTAAAAATACGTTTATAATTAGGGGGATTAAAATGGTTCTGTTCCGCTGTTGCACATTTTTCCAATTACTCAATGCGATCAATATTAAATTAACATTACTGCCGGATGTTGATGCGGATGTTGTCCTGAATCAGTCAACTGATTTTTCTTTGCTGGTAGAGCCATTACGCCAAGCGAATATATTCAAAAATATTTTCTTCTCCAGCGATACGATATTGGAGAACCGGGCTTTTCGTGAATTGCCGGATGAAGAAAAGAAAAAAATAAGCAAATCCCCCAAAAAACATCATATTTTTGATCTTAAGTTGACAAAGGATTATACTGATTTTTATTTTGCCGTAGAGGATGAATATTGTAAATTATTATATTATTACATGGTGGAACAGGGCATGAGGCTCAAAAATCATTTGTTCGATGAAAGTAAAGCTACCTATGTGATCAAGGTGAAAAATCGTTTTGAAATCGATGGGATGGCTCATGAATATTGGAGAGAAAAAAATTTCCTTCAGAATCTTAACGAGATTCTTTTATATGAACCGGATCTCTATATGGCGGATGACTTGGGTTGTCCTGTTAACAGGATACCGAAAATTGATTATCAAGACTTGAATACGGTAAACTTGTATCGATCTATTTTCGGATATAATGAATTACCGAAGGAAAAATATATTTTTTTCGAAGAGGCTTTGTTTAGCGACCTGTATCCTATTTCTGACATGGATCTGCTGGAGCAGCTAGCCAGCCTAGTGGGCAAAGAAAAAATTGTGGTTAAACCTCATCCCAGAAGCAGAATGGATCGTGCAGGGTTGCGTGGTTATAAAATGTTCCAAAATTCCAAAATACCTTGGGAAATTACGGCAATGCTCAATGACTTATCAGGTAAGGTTTTAGTAGCCATAGCATCCAACGCAGCGCTTTCCACAAAACTTGTTTTTGACAAGCCCCAAACCGCCATACAACTCTGCAACATGCTTGAAGTGGGGAAACATGCCATCAACAATCAATATGACAATTTTGACAGCAAGGCCATTCAACTGCTCAATCAAGAAAAAATGTGTTACTTTAAACCGGATACCTATGATCATTTGGTTGAAGTAATCAAATACATAAACGGAGGATTGCTAGATGATGGATTCTGCCGCCCCGCTAGTTACCATTATAGTACCAGTCTATAACGCCGAGCAATTTCTACATCGCTGCATGGACTCTTTGGTGTATCAAACATTGGAAAACATAGAGATCATCGCTGTGGATAATGTATCTACCGATCGATCCTATGAGATTTTAAAAACTTACGAAAAGAATTTCCCGAGCAAGGTTATAGTTTATCAACTGGAAACGCATACCGACACGCCCGCAAATGGTTGGAATTTAGGAATTATGATGGCAAGGTCGCAGTATATCGGATTTGCCGACTCGGATGATATCATGCATTTGCAGGCAATGGAATGGATGTATGATAAAGCCGCGACCGAAAATTGCGATCTTGTTTTTGCGCCGTTTTGGCAGGTGCAACCGGACGGACAACTGGTATTAAGGCGAAAATTAAATTTATCGGGTCCCCCCACGCATGAGGATCTTTTATTAAGAGGTGAGCTCTCTTATTGGACCAAACTGATACATAGAGAGTTATTAATGAAAATGGGACCTATCCCTGAATGCTATAGATTAGTGGATTTACCTTATACTATGCCTTTACACTCTTATGCCCAAAGATTAGGTTATGTTGACAAACCTATCTATTTTTTCTTTAACCGAGACGAATCGACTAGTCATAAACTTGTGTCAAAAATGAATGAGCAAATTGTTGATATACACCAATATGCCCTTGAACATTGTAACCCTGAATACTGGGATATGGTTTTTACTCATATTGTATGGCATATTGATGTGTCTCTTCGATTTCGCTGGCCATATACCGATATGTTCATTCCTGAACTTAAAGGCTACTGGGAGGAAATTTCAAACAATGAACGTTTGACAAATGACACGGCTCTTATGGATCGGCTGAATATATACAATAATATGCCGGATGAGCCAATGCCGCGTATTGTATACGTAAATGGATTTAATGGGAAAAAAGACGAAAGTTTTTGGGAACATGTGCGCGAAAAAGCATTTTATAACGGATGTAGCTTGGTAGTTCTTGACGAAAGCAATTGTGATATCACTGAAAACAGATCCGTAAAAGAAGCCTATGATGATGGAAATTATGAATTTGTAGCCGGGTATTTCTGCGTCAAAAATATATACGATCATGGTGGGATTTATTTAGATCATCGTATCATAATTGATGCTCCCTTTAATTATTTGCGGTATTTTAACGGCTTCTTCAGTTATATCGATGAAAAAAATTTCTCGGACTGGGTTTTTGGTGCTAGAAAAGGATGTTCCATTTTTAAGAGTATACTGGACACATACGATCAATTCTATGCTACACCGCAAATGCCTTTAAAAGATCGCATAAAAAACATCCTAATGATTGAATGCAGGGTGCCGCTAAATGGTCAAACAGAATTATTCGGATATCCCGTGTCAATTTTTGCTCCGGAAGTGATGGTTGTTGACATTACAAAGAGAAACACGGACGTCCATATTTGTACCCACAATTTTTCAGAGTTTACAGGTAATCCCGATTATGTGGTTCTACCTAAAGATAGTATAAAAGCAATTACAACAAATCAAGCCAATCTAATGAATTATGCTTTCACTCAAAGAATAAATGTATTAAATTGTCGGACAAATTCTTTGAATTCAAAAATTAGAAGTCTGAATAACTTACGGCTCATTCAAAGAGTAAAACAGTATTTCCAACGCAATCTCAATAAAGAAAATTCAAATGGCTTCAGGAGGTAGATGTTATGAAAGTCGTCATCTTGGCAGGCGGATTTGGTACCAGAATCAGCGAAGAATCCCATCTGAGGCCAAAACCCATGATTGAAATCGACGGGAACCCCATCCTATGGCACGTTATGAAAATTTATTCGCATTATGGATATAATGAATTTATCATCTGCTGCGGTTATAAAGGTTATACGATAAAAGAGTACTTTGCTGATTACTATATGCACCGGTCTGATGTAACGTTTGATTTTGCAAATGGTAACCATATGAAAATTCACAGTAATATCTCAGAACCTTGGAAAGTAACGTTGATTGATACCGGCCTGGATACTATGACCGGCGGCAGGATCAAAAGAGTTAAGGATTACATTGGGAATGAGCCTTTTATGCTCACCTACGGCGATGGTGTCAGCGACGTCAATATCTCTAAATTGGTTGAATTCCATCAAAAACATGGTAAGCTTGCGACCCTTACAGCGATTCGGCCGGGAGGCCGCTTCGGCACTTTGGAAATTAATAAAGATTTTGGAATTAGTTCCTTTGCGGAAAAGAAAAGGGAAGATGGCGGTTGGATCAACGGCGGTTTTATGGTTTTGGATCCTGAGGTTATCAAATATATCGATGGGGACAGAACTACATTTGAAAGATATCCCTTAGAGCAACTGGCGAAAACAGGACAATTACAGGCTTACATGCATGATGGTTTTTGGCAGTGTATGGATACTATGCGTGATAAAATACTTTTGGAAGAGCTGTTGGAAAAGGGTACCGCGCCTTGGAAGGTATGGGAAAAATAATGGATTTATCATTTTATAAGGGAAAAACAGTATTTATAACAGGTCATACCGGATTTAAGGGCTCTTGGATGTGTAAGGTACTGACCATACTGGGAGCCAATGTTGTGGGCTATGCCTTGGAGCCGGAATCTGATCCCAATCTGTTTTCCATTTCCGGTATTGCCTCATTAATCACTTCGATATACGGAGATATCAGAGATTCGGATAAAATTAAAAATACAATAAAAAAACATAAGCCGGATGTGGCCATCCACATGGCCGCGCAACCGTTGGTACGGTCCTCCTATGAGAATCCCGCCTATACTTATGAGGTAAATGTTATGGGGACCGTAAATTTTTTGGAATCTGTACGGCAATATCCCGTTAAATCTGTCATTAACGTTACCACAGACAAGGTATATCAAAACAATGAGTGGGAGTGGGGATATCGGGAAATCGACCGCCTTGACGGACACGATCCCTATTCCAATTCCAAATCCTGTTCGGAACTTGTAACAAGTTCCTACAAGAAAAGTTTTTTTAGCAGCATGGATATTGGTGTGTCAACATGCCGCGCCGGTAACGTTATAGGCGGCGGAGATTTTGCAAAAGACCGTATCGTCCCGGATTGCGTACGTTCCGCTTTAAGCAAAGATGTAATTATAGTCCGCAATCCGTATTCCATCCGCCCATATCAGCATGTGTTGGAGCCTGTGTGCGCATATCTGCTGTTGGCGGCCAGACAATATGAGGACGGTTCCTTGCAAGGTTCTTATAATGTAGGGCCAGAAGACAAGGATTGCGTTGCCACCGGGCTTTTGGTGGATTTATTCTGCAGAAGCTGGGGTGAAGAGATCTCCTGGATAAACGCCCCCCACGAAAACGCCCCTCACGAAGCGAACTTTCTGAAGCTAGACTGCTCGAAGATTAAGTCGATGCTTGGATGGAAAGCGCGCTGGGGAATCAGTGACGCGGTGGACCAAACGGTGGAGTGGAGCAAAGCCTGGCTTGACCGGAAAGATATGGGCAAGCTAATGGAGTCGCAGGTAAGAGGATATCTGTCTTGACCCGGTGGCACAACGAGTTCCTCCTACAGATGTAAGTTCGGGTTGGTTATTTGCATAAATCCTGTTGCGCAAATAACATAAGATATAAAACAGCAGCTTTTAGCATAAAGGCAAAAGAAATAAAACCTTTTTGTAGTATGACAGCAATGATCTGGTATAATTGAGAATAAAAAGAGGGGTGCCATGTGAAAAGAGCCATTGTAACCGGAGCAAACGGATTTGTAGGGAGCGCCGTGGTGCGCGAATTGAATAAACAGGGGGTCCGAGTGATTGCACTGGACCGAGAAGGCTGTAATGGCAACATTCCAAAGGATCCGCGGGTGAAATTTATCCCTTGCGATCTGTCCGATATAAAAGATACCGCAAACTATATAACGGACAAGGATATGGATGTATTCTATCATTTCGCCTGGGTCGGTTCAGCGGGTCCTGGCCGGGCCGATACGTCCCTACAACTACAAAATGCCCAATGGACGATTGATTGCTTACGCTTGGCAAAGGAGCTAGGCTGCAAGCGTTTTGTTCCGGCCGGCAGCATTATGGAACACGAAACGCTTGCCGCCGCCTATACCCCCGGTAACCGGATCGGACTGGGGTACATTTATGGCAGCGGCAAGCTAGTAGCTCATACCATGTGTATGGCTGTGGCTGCCGATATCGGCATGGAGTTGGTGTGGGCTGAAATTACCAATGCTTATGGGGTGGGAGAGTTATCTCCCCGTTTTGTCAATACCACCATACGGAAAATCATTAACAGCGAGCCGCTGCAGTTTACATCCGGTACACAGAATTACGATTTCGTATATATTACCGATGTCGCAAAAGCGTTTTATCTTATCGGTAAAAACGGAAAACCGTTTCATGAATATTTGATCGGCAGCTCCCATGCTAGACCTCTCCGGGAATTTATCTTGGAAATGAAAGAGGCTCTTGCGCCAGACCGTGAGTTTAAATTTGGTGATGTTCCTTTCAGCGGTACGGATCTTCCTTTAGCACGGTTTGATTGTTCCGAAACGGAACGGGACACCGGTTTTAAGGCGGAGGTTACATTCACCCAAGGCATCAAAATGACCATGGATTGGTTATTACAGGAAGGAGCCTAGCGAAGGATGATACAGAAATTGAGTTTTGAAAAGACAGAAATAGAGGGTCTTATCTTTATTAGGCCATTTGTTGCATGGGATGAACGCGGTTACTTTCTGAAAGACTATTCTTTAGAAGTCTTTATGCAAAATGGAATTGTCCATGAGCTAAAAGAAGTGTTTTACACTAATTCTTTTCGGGGAGTAGTCCGGGCGATTCATTTTCAACGTGAAAAGCAGCAGCCCAAGCTTGTGCGCTGTGTCAGCGGTCATATTTTTGATATTGTAGTGGATTTGCGAAAAAACTCCCGAACCTTCGGAAGATGGTTGGGCTTTGATCTTTCGGAGGAGAACAAAAACGAGCTGTATATTCCTGCGGGCTGCGGGCATGGTTATCTGGTTCTAGAGCAATCCATCGTGTCCTATAAATGCGGAGAAAAATTTTATGGCGAATACGATGACGGTATTCTATGGAATGATCCCGACATTGGAATTGTTTGGCCGCTTGATCAGGTGGACGCAGTGATCCTTTCGGAAAAAGACCGGACTTTGCAGTCTTTTCAGGAATTTAAAAATGTTTTCGGCGGTTTTTAATAACTATGTAGGGATGTAATTTTATGGAGAGTATAATTGTAGGGGCTGGTTTGTGTGGGAGTGTCATCGCCCGTTTCTTGGCAGATCAGGGCATAAAGGTAAATATAGTCGAACGACGGAACCATATCGCAGGCAACATGTATGATTTCCGGGACGAAAATGGTATTCTGGTACAAAAATATGGTCCACATACATTTCATACCAATCATAAGGAACTATACGATTTCATCTGCCGATACGGGGAATGGCAAGAGTATCATCTCAGATGCATGGCTTTCTTTGACGGCAAGTTCACGCCCACCCCATTCAATTTTCAGACCATAGACGACTTTTTTTCGGTTAATGATGCTAGGGAGCTGAAAGCGCGCATCCATAATTATTATGGTGATGTGCAGACTGAGACTATTGTGGAACTCTTGAAATGCCCGGATGATGTCATCCGAAATTACGCGCAGTTTTTATTTGACAAGGATTACAGCCTTTACACCGCAAAACAATGGGGCATTGCACCCTCTGAGATTGACGTCAGCGTTTTAAACAGAGTGCCTGTGCGTTTTTCATACGAGGAGGGATACTTTAACGATACCTACCAGACCATGCCTAAGGACAGCTTTACAGCTTTTTTCAGCAGACTTTTGGATCACCCTTCGATCTCGTTACAATTGGAGAAGGATGCCAATCGGCTCATACAGCTAACTGACGGTCAAATAAATATAGACGGGAACCATTTTGAAGGATTAGTCGTATATACAGGTGCTTTGGATGAGTTGCTGAACTATAAGTACGGTCTTTTGCCATACAGGTCTTTGCGATTTGAATACGAAACAAAGCAGCAAAAGAGCTACCAACCCGCCCCTGTCATTGCATATCCGCAGGCAAATGGATATACGCGCATAACCGAATACACCAAGATACCCTACCAAGACAATTTTAATGTCACAAAAATTGCTGTGGAATATCCTCTACAATACAATCCTGACAAAGGGGCGGAGCCGTATTATCCGATAATAAATGAAGGAAACCTCCGACAATACAATTTATACCGGCACGATTTATCCACCATAAAAAATCTGTTCCTGTGCGGAAGGCTGGCTGATTTCAAATATTATAATATGGATCAGGCATTGGAAAGAGCTTTGAAAATGTGTGATGAGATTGTGCAATGGCTGCTGAGCGGAAAGCGTGAACTGTATTGAAAAGAGTCTTAATTGTTGTCTCATATTTAAAAGGCGGCGGCGCGGAGCGTATTGCGCAACAGAATTTAAAATGTCTGCTGCAAACACCTGGCATTTCATGTGCACTACTGACCTGTGATACTGAAACCGAGATGTCAAAAAAAATCCCTGTTTATGTTGCCAGGGACTTTAGGAAAAATTCCTTTATCTTTTCCAAAGCCATACAATCGCTGTGGTGCAAAGACAACGAAAAACTCATGTATACATGCTTAGAAGATTTCCAACCGGATATTATCCATTTCCATGACTTTGTCGCTTTCTCGCCTAGCATATTCCATGCGCTATCATGTTATAAAGCAGAGAAACATTGCAAGATTGTCATGACAAACCATACCTATTCTTTTATCTGCACCAATGATTCCTTATACAATTACTCCAAACAAATGCTATGCGATAGATGCATAGGTACATTTGACAAATCAATTATACGGGATAATTGTGCTAACAACCGGGCAGTTTCTTTCGCCAAATATTTGCAGAAAAACAGATTCCGCCCTTATATGCGGAATCTGGTGGATGTTCACATTTCTCCCAGCGACTTTTTGGCTGAAAAGCTATGTAGTACTGATCCGACGCTCCATGTACAGATTATACCAAACCCCTGCATTGACAGAATTCAGAATTCCGATTTTACAGAACGCCAAAAGAAAATCGTATATTTCGGCCGCATTAGCCGTGAAAAGAACATTGTAGCGTTTGCTAGAATATATTCATCCATAAGTACTCCCTATCATTTAGACATCATAGGTGACGGTCCAAAGGCAAATGAACTTAAAGAATACTTGAAGACCAACAATCCCGGTAATATAGCCTTTACCCATGGATTTTTAAGTTCTGAAAAGCTCTACGAAAAAATCAAAAACGCCCAATTTTCAGTGTTGCCCTCCATATGGTACGAAAACAGTCCTGTCTCGATTGTCGAAAGTATAAATCTTGGTTTGGTTCCGCTAGTTTCTAATATCGGCGGTATGAAAGAACTTGTAAACAAATGCGGAGTAGGAAAGACTTTTGATCCTGTAAATACGGCACAAATGCAGGCTCTGATTAAACAGTTACCGGAAATATATCTTCAAGAAAAACCAAAGCTGAAAGAAGCTATAGTAAATTTAGATGCTTTTTTATTAGATTCGTATAAAGAAAAAATCCTGCAATTGTATGATTCCCTGTAAGGTCATATAATCACGACACAACCCCAACTTCTTTTAGGCTTGACAGAAATTACTTATAGTCTTATAACTTATAATAGGAGGTGCTTTTATGAAAATATGTGGGATTATACCTGCCCGATACCAGTCGTCAAGATTACCCGGCAAACCAATAGTTGATATATGTGGCCGTCCAATGGTTTGGTGGGTATATCAACAAGTAAAAAAATGTCCTACATTGGAGAGTGTTTATGTAGCTGTAGACGATGAGCGCGTTCAATCCGTTTGCGAACAGTTTGATATCCCCATAATCATGACCAGCCCCGACCACAAATCACATATTAACCGTTTATATGAAGTATCAACAAAACTTGATGCCGATATATATGTGTGTGTATGTGGAGACGAACCTTTAACACAATACCAAACCATTGAAAGTGTTATCCCTCAAAACAGCGAGGTTGAGTCTTTTATCGCACGTTCATTAATGCGGGAAATAAATGATCCCGCCGAAACGGTTGATCCTTCAAATTTAAAGGTGGTAACTGATAAAGACGGATATGGTATATTAGTCACACGCAGTATTGTGCCGTTTCCCTACAAAAGTACCAAGTTCAAATACAAAAAGGTAGTTGGAATTGAGTGTTACAATAAACCTGCTTTGGATTTTTTTGTTAATGCCCCCATCGGTATGTTGGAGAAGATTGAAGATACCAATCTGTTACGTTTTATCGAGCAAAGGAAACCTTTTAAATTCATAATGACCGACGCTTATCAATTAAGTGTCGACACACAAAGTGATTTAGATAAAGTAAGAGAAATAGTTAATGATATGTTGCAATCAGGGACATTATCAATCAAAGAAATGGATGAATGAATTTGCGTTATAAACTTTTAGTCTTTGACGTCGATGGAACATTGCTGGATCCTTTAAAAGGCGTAACCAAAAGCGTACGATATGCGGTGAAAGGTTTAGGCTTGCCCGAGATTCCAATTGAAACAATTAAAAGTTTTATAGGCCCACCAATCCGAGAATCCTTGAAGAATTACTATCAGTTGAGTGATGAAGACGCTGATAGTATTACACAAATCTTTCGAGATCAATATAAAAACAAGGACATATTTGATTGTCAGGTATATGATGGAATTTTTGATCTCCTTGAGATACTGACACAAAAAAATTATGTTTTATCTGTTGCTACATATAAACGGCATGACTATGCAGTCGAATTATTAGAATATTTAAAAATAGCTCCTTTTTTTAAATATATCCATGGTTCTGATAATTATGAAAAAACAACTAAAGAGGATATAATAAAAAGCTGCATTCGAGATTCTAAAATTGTTGATTTAAAAGATATCGTTATGATTGGCGATACAAATCTTGATGCAATCAGCGCACAAAAAATTGGTATTGATTTTATGGGTGTAATTTATGGGTATGGATTTAAAGCAAAAGAGGATTTAAATAGTTTCCCGCATGTTGGCATTGCAGAAAGCGCCGAACAGCTTATTCAATTATTTGAATAATTTAGTTTCGACCGTTTAAACTTAGGAGTTGATCATTATGAGAAATATTAAATTGCTTGATTGTACTTTGCGTGACGGTGGTTTTGTGAATGATTGGAATTATGGCCATACTGTTATAAGAGACATTATTAGTCGATTGGATTTAGCCGAAATAGATATTATTGAAATTGGTTATTTAAATGAAAAGGAAGAAAGTAATAAAGACCGTACAATTTTTCCCAATACAGAAAGCGCTGAAAAATTTTTCGAAAATATATCTTTAAAAAACGCAATGGCAGTGGCTATAATTGATTATGGAAATTGTAGCATTGACAATATTGGCCCTTGTAAGGAAAGTACTTTAAACGGTATACGCGTAACATTTAAAAAACATGAAATCGACAATGCCATGGAGTTTTGCTCTCACATTAAGGCAAAAGGGTATAAAGTCTTTGCTCAGCCGGTCTCCTTTACTTCTTATTCCGATATGGAAGTGCTTTCTCTTGTAGAGAAAGTGAACAAGTTAAAGCCTTATGCAATTTCGATAGTAGACACTTACGGATTGATGTTAAAAAAAGACCTTATTCGTAGCTACTATTTATTGGATCACAATTTAATTGACAGTATTCGAATCGGTTATCACTCTCATAATAACTATCAGCTTGCTTTTTCAAATTGTGCGGAGCTTGTCGACAGTATAAGTGTATCGAGAAATATCATACTCGATGCCACGTTATTGGGTATGGGCAAAAGTGCCGGAAATGCACAAATCGAGTTAATCGCTAATTATTTAAACAGTGAATATTTGCACAATTATAATATCAATCAGCTTTTGGAAATAATTGATCTCTATATTTCACCCATATATCAACAAACTCCCTGGGGCTATAGAATAGAATTCTTTATATCTGCCTCAAATGATTGTCACTATCAATATGTAAAAGATTTAATCGGCAAAAATACGCTTTCTATTAAATCAATTAACGAAATTATCGCTATGATTGATGATTCAGACAAACTAACCTATAAAAATGGATTGATAGAGCATCTTTATTTGCAGTATCAGCAGAAGCAAATCAACGATGAGTATGCCTGTAATTGGCTAAAATCATATATTAAAGGAAAAAGAGTATTGATTTTGGCTCCAGGTTCCACCTTGACGTCACATAGAGAGGCTATCCTTCAATATATTGAAAAAAATAGCCCCATAATATTTTCTACTAACTTTATTCCTTATGACTACGCTGTAGATTGTTTGTTTGTTGGGAATGCCAAAAGATATGGAAAAATCCTCGATACTTATAAAAAAGCATTCAAGCAGCCTATAATATTGGCAACCTCTAATATTACAGAATCGGCTACCCCTATTGATTATGTATTTAATTACAGCAGTCTAATATTAGATGAAATAGAAATACTTGACAACAGCACCCTCATGTTCTTACAATTATTAGTTAAAATAGGAGTTGAAGAAGTGGCTTTAGCCGGTTTTGATGGGTTTTCTATATCTTCCAAAACATTAAATTATGCAGATAAAAGTATGCTTGTTGCTGCTTCTGAAGAAAAAATGGATGTAGATAATCAACTTATTAAATGCAAAATTCAAACTTTACGGAATATGTTAGATTTAAAGTTTATAACTCCATCTAGGTATGAATAAATAAATTTGAATGCTATGGGATTGTTATGTTTGAGAGGTGAGAAGCCATATAGAGTCCAGAGATTCCTGTAGCTTATATTGGGTGTGTTGAACCTTTCTAAGAAAACTCTTCCGTGATTACCGTTCAACCTGCCCGCCGCATCTGTTTCATTTCAACTTGCGCCGCCCTATGCAAACGAGTAAGCGGCAAACCCTCTGGACATAGACGAGTTAAGGATTCGCCGACATTCGGCAATCGTCCGGGATAGAGTTACCCCAAGGTAAAAGATAATCAATCATGCCAGTCGTGGTATTCGGCACGGCCTCAAACAGAAATCTGAGATAATCAAAAGGCTTCAGGCCATTGGCCTTAGCGGTTTCGATAATAGAATAGACAACGGAGCTCGCCTTGCCACCCTTTTGCGTATTACAGAACAGCCAATTTTTTCTGCCCATAACAAAAGGCCGGATGCTGTTTTCCGCACGAAATTCTAATATTAGAATTTCGAGCCATATCCTCATCAATAGAAGATCCTCAGGATTTGCGGGAAACCGCACAATATTCGCATTTCATAGAGAAATCCTGAGGATTTTGTTTCATCTCAGCC
>Ga0153996_1000261_pt1 | contig 24291 bp, 17 predicted proteins | sample TSNC080MetaG_FD_104728 | JGI IMG/M metagenome (GOLD analysis project Ga0153996, IMG submission 104728) | Attine ant fungus gardens microbial communities from North Carolina, USA - TSNC080 MetaG | ecosystem: Host-associated > Fungi > Mycelium > Unclassified | place: USA: North Carolina, Lumber...
AGTAGGTCCAGTGTCGCCAGTCGGCCCAGTATCGCCAGTAGATCCGGTTTCACCAGTAGGTCCAGTATCGCCAGTAGATCCGGTCTCACCTGTTGGTCCGGTATCGCCGGTAGGCCCGGTATCGCCGGTAGGCCCGGTTTCACCAGTAGGTCCAGTATCGCCGGTAGGCCCAGTATCACCAGTAGGCCCAGTGTCGCCAGTAGGCCCAGTATAACCGGTAGGCCCGGTATCGCCGGTAGGCCCGGTATCGCCGGTAGGCCCGGTATCGCCGGTAGGCCCAGTATCACCAGTAGGCCCAGTTTCCCCAGTAGGTCCAGTATCGCCAGTAGATCCGGTCTCACCTGTTGGTCCGGTATCGCCGGTAGGCCCGGTGACTCCAGAGGCACCAGTGTCACCAGTAGATCCGGTTTCACCTGTTGGCCCGGTATCGCCAGTTGGTCCAGTGTCGCCGGTAGGCCCAGTATTGCCAGTAGAGCCGGTTTCACCAGTTGCTCCGGTGTTGCCGGTAGGTCCAGTGTCGCCAGTAGTCCCAGTGACTCCAGAAGCACCGGTTTCACCAGTCGGCCCGGTGTCGCCGGTAGGTCCAGTACCGCCGGTAGGCCCGGTGACTCCAGAAGCACCAGTTTCACCAGTAGATCCAGTGTCGCCGGTAGGCCCAGTATTGCCAGTTGCTCCGGTTTCACCAGTTGCTCCGGTTTCACCGGCAGGCCCTGTTACTCCAGTAGGTCCAGTAACGCCGGTAGATCCGGTTTCACCAGTCGGTCCAGTATCACCAGTAGGCCCAGTGAGTCCCGTAGGTCCAGTATCTCCAGTAGGCCCAGTGACTCCAGTAGGTCCAGTGTCGCCAGTCGGCCCAGTATCGCCGGTAGGCCCGGTATCACCAGTAGGTCCAGTATCGCCAGTCGATCCGGTCTCACCCGTTGGCCCGGTATCGCCAGTAGATCCGGTATCACCAGTAGGCCCAGTGTCGCCAGTAGATCCGGTTTCACCAGTCGGCCCGGTGTCGCCGGTAGATCCAGTTTCCCCAGTAGGTCCAGTATCGCCAGTCGATCCGGTTTCACCTGTTGGCCCGGTATCGCCAGTTGGTCCAGTGTCACCAGTCGGTCCAGTGTCACCAGTCGGTCCAGTGTCACCAGTCGACCCGGTTTCACCGGTAGTGCCTGTTTCCCCAGTAGCGCCGGTAGGTCCTGACGATCCCGTAGGTCCTCTGATGACGGAAGCGCCACGAGCGCAAGATCCAGCTCCAAACGGACCGAAAACTCCGAATAGGCCAAACGGACCAAATGATTTACGGTGATGTCTTCTATGTTCAGCTATGTCTGCGTCAAAATTATCTTGATTCATAATGACCTCCATTATGCCGACTGGGGCGTGTCATATATAGATATACTATGATTATTGATGGTTAAAAGCTGCTTTTTAGAGTAAAACTACTTCAATCTCCGGTCACGAGCTATGCCCTGCAGGCGTCGAATATGGCGACTACATCTGTGCCAGCCGCAAAAGCCAGAGTAAGATCAGTTTTGTCTACTGTAGCACAAGCGCACCGTCGCCGTTTCCGGTAACTCAAGTATTCTACTTACACCAGCCTCTGTTAATGAAACTTAGAAAAAAGTAGACAAGGTGCTTTTATTCCTTATCTACTTTCATATTACAACTTTAATTTTTATGTGTGTTCTTATGATTTTGTTTTATCGACTCAAAGGGTATTTAAACCTTCGATTCCGTCACATTAAAAATATCACTTGAAAAAAAACACCGTTTCTTCATCCAGCCTATTTAATAAACTCCAGATGGGGTAATAACCCCCACCTGGAAGCGTCTCGTCTCTCTTTACTATAGTTCCGTTTTTAATCAGCCACTCTGAGTAATGCGGTGGCTCCTGTAGCACCAGTGGCTCCAGCGGCTGTAGGTACTATCGGTCCCGTAGGCCTGGTAGTGCCAGTAGCGCTGGTAACACGATGCGCACAAGGTCCGGCTCCAAATGGGCCATAAGCCCCGAACGGGTCAAACGGATCAACCGAATTATGCTGGTGTCTTTTATGTTCAGGTATGTCTACGTTAATTGTCTTGATTCATAATGCCTCTTAGATGCCGAGTGGGGTATCATATATAGGTTATATATGATTATTGACGGTTAAAAATAACTTTTTAGAGCAAAGCTTTCATTTACGCTAATCAATCCCCTTTGATAATTTGTCGAGCTGTCAGCATATAAAAGAGTTTAAGAAAACAATCGTACTTCAGTGAACTTGTTTCAGCAAAGCTGAAACATCGGGGATTCAGGTGGAGAGTCTATTTCACCTGAACTAAGGTTGCTTTTTAGATGTGGGAGACTTGACTCAATGCTTCAGATAAAAGGCGATGCCCAAAATCTTTTGGACATCGCCTTTTATTCCTCGATAATCTCATCCATATCTTATTGGAATTATAATTTGCTTTTATCTGATGACTAAACCACGTCTTAACTCCCGCTTCTATAAGCGGGAGTTAAGAGCGGCTAAGTCTTTCGGGCAAGGTTGACTAAACTTAAGATGGGGGGGTAAAATCAGCCAATCTGAGAAAATAAATATATGCTGGAATAGTTGGAGTTAAATTAAAGCTCCTATCAATACTAATGTTAGCAATTTCCACTGTGTCCCCTACTAGGTAAATTGTAATAGCAGAATTAATCAGCCAAGCATCGAGACTGGAAGTAGTTCCACTTTCAAGGATTGAATTAGTTTGGACGAAACCATTTGTAAACCTAGCGAGCGCAATCGGTAACTGCGCTGATGATGCAACGGTATAATGTACCGCGTAGGTGACTAGATAGATGCCGGAAATAGTGATCGTAAATGTAGTAGGTGTTGGATGAGTAATACCAACAGGAGTCACCCCTTCTATTACATTATACGGTATACGTTGACCATGGTCTATAGTTATTGGACCGCTTTCGGTTGCATTAACGGCAAAAGCTCCATAACCAGCAAGTGAACTAATTGATGGACCGGTTGCACCAGTAGGCCCAGTCGAGCCGTTAGATCCCGTTGCCCCTGCCGAACCGGTAATGCCGGTAGCACCAGTGGCGCCAGCGCCGGTAGGTCCAGTAGGTCCAGTTGTTCCTGTCGTACCAGTAGTGCCAGTGACGCCGGTAACGCCGGTAACGCCGGTAACGCCGGTAACGCAACGCGCACAAGATCCGACTCCAAACGGACCAAAAATCCCAAACGGGCCAAACGGCCCACGCGAATTACAGTGGTCTCTTCTATGGCCTACGCTGAAATTATCTTTCATAATACCTCCTTGATCGATTTGGGTGATATATAAGTAAACTATGATTATGATGGTTAGGGGTAATATTTTTTAAGGCAAAGCTACTTACACCAATAAAATTATCACTTAAAAAAAACAAGCACCGTTTCTTCATCCAGCCTATCTAATACGCGGTATCCTTGCCCGCTGGCAGTAGCAATTCCATCTGCGTTTGGCTGACAGAATCTATCGGGCTGACAGCTTCCGTCGTCGCGGACTCGTAGTTTTCCTATCACTCCAACCGCCGCCCACTCACTGCGTTCCGTACGTGGTTGATAGGTGCGGTCGGCGTCGTATTCCTGGTTTAACATGGGACGTTGTACGCGAACCGTTTCTATACGTGTTTGTATCTCGCCGGTTTGCGGATCAGGTTCTGGAATTTCTTGCTGCACGTCGGCCCATTCGTAGATCAGCTGCCCCCATCTGTCCTGCAAATACATACCTTGCCAGCCGCAGCTTTGTGAATTGCCCACGATAGAGGGTACGGCTGAAACTACCCCAAGAATATACTGATCCGAGGCAGTCGCTTTGCGGATATATTTGCCCGTTAATGTGACAAAGTAGCCGATACGGTTCTCGTTTTCGGGGTTTCCGTCCTGCCACTCGAACATCTCCGCGTAATCCGCGCCGGTAGTGTACACGCCGGACGCGCTGTGCACGTCGCCGGTGAACTGCACGCGGAATGCGTTGCTTCTGGCGATGCCGGGTAAGCTGTTGCCGATGATGAAGGCATCATCAGCCTGTGTTCCGCTAAGCGCCGGGTTAGATGCGATGTTGTACCTGCCAATTGCCGTTTGGTAAAGATTTTGAGTAATCGTTCCATAGTTGGCAGCATGAGAGTAATTACCGCTGGCAGTTGATCCGAAGCCTTCCGCATGTGAATAGTCACCGCTGGCAGTTGATCCGTTGCCTTCAGCATGGGAAGCAATACCGCTGGCAACAGAGTCAAGTCCCGCCGCATGCGAAGAGTCACCTCTGGCAATTGTTCCGCTGCCTTCTGCGTGAGAGCAAGCACCGGAAGCGGTAGTGGAGCAGCCCTCGGCGTGTGAGCAATCACCGGAAGCGGTGGTGGAGCAGTTTTCAGCCATCGCACCGATGCCGCTGGCTGTTGCAGTAATACCTTGAGCGAAAGAAGCATTGCCGCTTGCAATCGTTCCTGTGCCGATGGCTACGGCGTCAACGCCCATTGTGTAGTTATCTGGCGTGTGGATTTCACGCACCGAACCGCTGCTATTGCCGTCAACGAGGTTGAATAACCCTGGAGGAGGGCCTTGCGGACCTGTTGGCCCAATCGGTCCTTGTGGCCCTGTAACTCCAATTCCTGCTGGACCTGTTGTCCCAGTAGGTCCTGTTGGTCCTGTTGGTCCCGTAGATCCGCTAGCACCGGTAACACCACGCGCAAAAGGTCCAAAAGCTCCAAAAGGACCAAAAACCCCGAACGGGCCAAACGGCCCAAACGAATCGCAGCAACAAGATTTTTTAGATATATGTGTTTTGCGGCCATGCTTATGCCGGCAACGGCGACAGCGCTTTTTGCGGTGGCGTCTGCCATGCTCAGGTATGTCTACGTCAAAATAATCTTGATTCATAATGACCTCCTTAATGTCTTTGAGGTGTGTCATTTATAGGTATACTATGATTATTGATGGTTAAGGGTAACTTTTTTTAGCGCAAAACTACTTCATTTATGCTAATTAAATCCCCGGTTAATACTAAACAGGAGCTAAAAACATCTGAAGATGTAGGCTGAGGCCAGGGAAGTAATCTCCCCTTAAGAATTGTTTGCCTATGAATATCTGGATTTCGTATGCAAAAAATATGTTCGGATTTAGAAATGTTTATCTGGGAAAATTGGCCGGTAATGGTATCAAGGGTAATATCGCTCCCGGAGGTAACGATCAATGCAAGAGACCTATGTTCCAAAACTTGTCCACAAGAATCTGCCGGTGGCCACTATTGCCACAGTAGTGCCGGTGGCTCCGATGCCTGTAGAACCTGTTGTGTCTGTTATTTAAGGAAATTTTCAATCTATTGTCCTATGCAGAACATGAAGGAAAAACAAAATTAATCACGTAATAAAAGGCGTCGACCAAAATCTTTTGGACGTCGCCTTTTATTCCTCGATAATTTCATCCTGTACAACTGTCAGCCCACGAGCTACGCCCTGCCAGGTGCTGGATATGGTGACTACATCTGCGCTAGCCACAAAAGTCACAGTAAGATCAGTGCGCCTACTGTATCACAAGCGCACCGCCGCCGTTTCCGGCATCTCCGTTATTTCACCTATACCGACCTGCGTTGAGGAAACATGCCTTTTTATCTTAAACATTGAGTCAAGGCTTCCGCCTCTACAGGCGGCTTCAGTTCAGGTGGAGTAGACTCTCCACCTGAACCCCCGATGTTTCAGATTTACTGAAACAAGTTCACTAGCGGTCTGTTAAACCGTTTCGGATTGGGCGTTGATTTTAATGCATTCCAATACCCGACGCAGCTGGTCGGTAATCTTAATCTATACGCTTATACCAGTGTGAGACACAGCTTGCGAAGAAATTTTCAAACACGCTCTACTAGGCAATCTCAAGAATTACCATGCTCGCAAGGATTGGGGTGCTTCCGTATGTTATGGTATCGCCGGTAGTATTAACAAGTGTAAATGTAGCCGGAACCGCACTTACAGTAATATAGGCGATTCCGCTTACCTGGCTTAATATGAAAGGTGAATTTGCTGATACGCCGTCGCTTCCGTTAACCTGCAAAGTAAATTTTGTAAAATTACTACCGCTTGCACAGGAGGTGGATACCCACCAGGATACATAGTAATCTCCTACTGCATTAATTGTTGCAATGCCTGTTGTTGTGTCATAATCGATATGGAGACTTTGATCGTTTAAAATTGTATTGAATATAACTGGACTCCCATCTGTTAATGTGGTACCTGTAGTTAGCTCTACTTGAATTCCACGTAATCGACCAGCTGATCCGGCTGGTCCGGTTGCTCCGGTCGCTCCCGCAATACCTGGTGGTCCTGGTGATCCTGGTGATCCTGGTGGTCCTGGTTCTCCTGGTTGTCCTGGATCTCCTGTTCGCCCTGGTGATCCTGGCGGTCCTAGTGCTCCTGGTGGTCCTTGTGGTCCTTGTTCTCCTGGTAGTCCTTGTGCTCCGGTTGCTCCGGTTGCTCCGGTTGCTCCGGCTCCGGGTCCGGTAGCCCCAGTTGCTCCGATCGCTCCTGTCGCTCCAGTCGCTCCGGTTGCTCCGGCTCCGGTCACCCCGGTCACCCCGGTCACCCCGGTCGCTCCGGTCGCTCCGGCTGCTCCGGTCACCCCGGTTGCTCCGGTTGCTCCGGCTCCGGTCGCCCCGGTCGCTCCGGCTGCTCCGGTCACCCCGGTCGCTCCGGCTACTCCGGTTGCCCCGGTTACCCCGGTCACTCCGAACGGCGCGCCAGTAGGACCAGCCGGTCCTGTAGCGCCGGTGGCGCCTGTAGATCCAGTGATCCCAGCGCCGGTAGGTCCTGTCGATCCAGTAGGTCCGCTGGCGCCGGAAACACCACACACACAAGATCCAAAAGCTCCAAACGGACCAAAAACCCCAAACGGGCCAAACGGCCCAAACGAATCACAGCAACAAGATTTTTTAGATATATGTGTTTTACGGCCATGCTTATGTCGGCAACGGCGGCAGCGCTTTTTGCGGTGCTGCCTTCCATGCTCAGGTATGTCTACGTCAAAATAATCTTGACTCATAAAATGACCTCCTTGATACCGATGGGGTGTTTTCATTTATAGGTATACTATGATTATTGATGGTTAAAGGTAACCTTTTTTAGAGCAAAACTACTTCATGTGCATTAATTAATTCCCTTTTACAATTTGGGGATTGGTATAATAGAAATATCGTTGTTGCTTGCCTGCATTTGTATTGCATTACAGTGACTTTTATTGTATTCTGATTATAGGTAACAGCCTAAGGCAGATGATACTTTTTGAGGTTGTACTGCTGGATTGTTGTTGTTATTTTAGGGTGATTAAATAATTTTCGTGCGACCGCTTGGATCCTATACGGACTTAGACGGGTGATGCTCAGGGGAGTAGTCTGCCTTCTTGTCTGTATTGGTGCGGGCAAGAAGGTTTTAATTTGCCCATTAAATTGGGAGGATGCGAATGGTTAGAGTAGTTGAACAGATTGGGGACATGCGAGCCTTGGTTGCCGGTGCGAGAAGAGAACGGCAGGTAATCGGTTTGGTTCCCACGATGGGAGCACTTCACGAAGGGCACCTGACTCTTATGCAGCAAGCCAGAAAAGAATGCGATGTCGTTATTGTCAGTATCTTTGTCAACCCGGCGCAATTTGGGCCGAATGAAGATTTTGACGCTTATCCGCGGACATGGGACGATGATTTAGCTGCATGTCATTCAGTAGGCGTTGACGCCGTGTTCTATCCGGCTATTGACGAGATGTACCCGGAGGGCTGGGGAACTTGGGTAGAAGTAGCGGGCATAACTGATAAGTTATGTGGCAAATCGCGCCCGACTCATTTTCGTGGGGTGGCAACAGTCGTAACTAAGTTATTTAATATTGTCCAGCCGGATAAAGCTTTCTTTGGACAAAAGGATGCGCAGCAGGTAGTTGTACTGAAAAAAATGGCTCGGGACCTGAATATGGCTTGTGACATTGTCATGGCGCCGATTGTCCGGGACCCGGACGGCCTGGCTAAAAGCTCGCGTAATATCTATTTGAGCCCGGAGCAACGCCAAGCTGCTTTAGTCTTAAATCAGAGCTTAGCTAAAGCTCGCGCCATCGTTCTCGCCGGCGAACGGGATGTTAAGACGATCAAGGACATTGTCCTGGACTGCATCGAGTCGGAGCCGTTGGCAAATGTAGACTATGTAGAGCTTTACTCCTTTCCCGCATTGGCTGACATTGACAAATTAACGCAGGATGCGCTACTGGCAATTGCTGTCAGATTTGGAGCTACTAGGCTGATCGATAATATCATCTTGCAACAACATGCTGTGGGGGAGTGTAATTAAATGTTACTTACGATGCTAAAGTCCAAAATTCACTGTGCGACAGTTACTGAGGCTAATTTAAATTATGTAGGAAGCATTACGATTGATACAGCCTTAATGCGCGCTGCCGGTATTTTGCCGGGAGAAAAGGTACAAGTCGTTAATAATAATAATGGGGCTAGATTGGAAACGTATACGATCGAGGGGCAAGAAAACTCCGGCATCATTTGCCTTAATGGGGCGGCCGCCAGGCTTGTTCAGCCCGGAGATCGCGTCATTATCATGACTTACGCCTTAGTTAGCGCCCTGGAGGCAGAGCAATTCAAACCTGTCGTTGTGATGGTTGATGAGCATAATGACATCGTTGACTGCCAGTCTTGTGAGTTGCATGGACAAGTTTACTAATTGCCCGCAATTTATCCTATGACTAAACAGCCCTAAGACTCCCGTTTCGGTAAGCGCCGGGTTAAGAGCGGCTAAATCGTTCGGATAAGGTCGACTAAACTTCAGATAGGGTAAAAACCCACCTAAAGCGTTCGTCTCCCTTTATTGCCAGCTACGTGTCATTATGGGGCGCGTTAGGTAATTAACTACCTTTCTTAGTCAGCGAATAAATAAGGTTTAGGCAACAAGCTTTGTCTTGATTCAGACCGGTAGTTGCCAAGCTGGGCATACAAATAACAGGCTGTGCTGAAAGTTAATTCAGCGCAGCCTGTTTAAGTCCCTGGATAAGGTCGACTTAGCTTCAGATGGGGTAAAAAAACCTTCTGAAGCTAATTTTCTCTTTATTGAGTTAAAGGAAGTGCAGGCCGACTACAAACAGCGCGCCTGACAAGAGCAGGGCGGTAACACAATAGCCCATGATGTCACGTACACCAAGCCCGGCAATGGCCAAGGCCGGCAATGCCCAGAATGGCTGGGCCATGTTCATCCAGGATTCACCATAGGCAATCGCCATGGCAGCTTTCCCCATGTCTGCCCCCAACGCTTGGGCAGCCGGCATAACGAACGGACCTTGCACAACCCAGTGTCCGCCGCCGGAAGGCACGGCAAAGTTAATTACGGCTGAGCTGAAAAATGCCATTAATGGGAAAGTCTCAGCAGTAGCAACATCAACAAACCAATTGGTAATAATACCGCCAAGTCCGGAATGTTCCATCATAATTTGAATGCCGGCATAAAAAGGAAACTGAATCAGTATGCCGGCTGTGCCCCCGGCAGCGGCGCTGATGGCCCGGGCATAAGCCATAGGCGTTTTATGCAGTAAGATTCCGGCTGTCAAAAATATTAGTTTACTGTGTTAATATTCAGGTCGAGCCCTTTTTGGGCAAAATATGAACCAAGGTAGATAATGCCAAGCAGCCCGACGATCCAGGCCAAAATCTGGCTTTCTTCAATTTTTTCAGCCCACGTTGCATCAGGTCCTAAGACTTTGGCAATAGTAGCGTCTTCTTTTAGCAAGGCAGGATCGACCGCTACGATTTCATGTTCTTTCGGCATCATCATGCGAGCCATGACCGGCACTAAAAAGATTAGGCCAACTGTAATAAAAATGTTATAAGGAGTAAAGAGTGTTTCGGAGATGGGGATAAGTCCAACGAGTTTTTCCATTGGATTGCCGGCAGTCGCTGCTACCAAGGGGACAGATCCTGAAAGACCACCATGCCAGCTTAAGAAGCCCATATAAGCAGTGGCGATCAATAGCCGGTAATCGGACTTGGGAACACGCCGGGCCACTTCACGCGCAAACATGGCGCCGACAACTAGACCGAAGCCCCAGTTAATGACGCAGGCTATGGCCGCACAAAAGCCAACAAGCATAACTCCCTGAGCCGGAGTTTTGGCCATCGAGGCCAGGCTGGTCATGCCTCTTTTTACCGGTCCGGAACTAGCTAAGGCATGACCGGTGACAATGACAAGACACATCTGCATAGCAAATGCCAGTAAGTTCCAAAAACCATCGCCCCACATAATAACCATATCCAGTGGCGAATTAGGTGTCATCGCGACACCCAGGATAAAAGTCAAAACTGTAAGCAAGATGGCAAATAAGAACGGGTTAGGCAGATATTTATTTACGATACTTGTAAAAAATCGTGCAAGTGCTCCTACCATTGAGTTGTTCCCTCCTATGCAATACTTTGCATCTGTTTGAGGCTAGCACTGATAATCAGGTCGGCCTCGGTACGAGCGGTAACAAATTCTACATCTGCGCCGGCGGCAATTTCCTCAAGTACCAGACCTTCTTTCGTTACCCGGATTACCCCGAGCTCGGTAATAATCAGATCAACAACACCTTTACCGGTAAGAGGCAGGCGGCACTGCTTTAAGATTTTGGCTGAACCGTCTTTGGCACAATGCTCCATGGCAATAATGACTTTCTTGGCGCCTGTCACTAAATCCATGGCGCCGCCCATGCCGGGAATCATTTTGCCAGGTATCATCCAGTTGGCCAAATTGCCTGTCTGATCGACCTCCAGGCCGCCCAGTACGGTAACGTCAACATGGCCGCCGCGAATGAGCATAAATGATGTCGCGCTGTCAAACATCGCCGCTCCGGGAATTAGGCCGCAAGGCTGACCACCGGCATTGACTAGATTAGCATCGACGTCTTCGGCCAAGGGACCTAGTCCGACAAAGCCATTTTCTGACTGCAATGTTACGTTAACACCTTCAGGAAGGTAGTCGGCTACCATTGTTGGCAAGCCAATGCCTAGGTTTACAACATCACCATTTTTTAATTCTAACGCCACGCGTCTGGCAATCATTTCCTTGGCCTTCATTGTTAGCAACCTCCCACATAAATGATTTTATCGACTACTACACCTGGGGTTATGACTTCATCGGGAGCTATTTCCCCTACTTCCACAAGCTCATCAACTTGCACAATCACTATATCAGCCGCCATAGCCATCAGCGGATTGAAGTTGCGAGCCGCTTTATCATACACGAGATTACCGGCCTTATCTGCTTTTTTTGCTCTGATTAACGCGATATCGGCCCGCAGCGGTGTTTCCAAAAGATAGTCAACGCCGGCAACCGACAGCTTTTGTTTGCCTTCTTCCACAATCGTACCTACACCGGTCGGCGTAAGCACACCACCTAAGCCGGCGCCACCGCAACGGATTCTTTCAGCCAAAGTGCCTTGGGGAACTAATTCAACAGTCATTTCCTGGGCAATCATCTGCTTGCCTGTCACAGGATTTGTGCCGATATGAGAAGCGATTACCTTTTTTACCTGACGGCTGACAACAAGACGGCCGTTGCCTTTATCCGGGAAACCGGTGTCATTGGCAATCAGGGTGATGTTTGTAACTTTTTGATCAATCAGTGCGTCGATCAAGGCTTCCGGTGTGCCAACAGCTAAAAAACCACCTACCATGACCGTCATTCCATCCTTAAAATACTCGGTAACCTGCTTAATGCTTGTTTGTTTATTTGTCATATTCAACCTCCTAAAATATAAAATGAGTTGTAAACCAACCTGCCTTGCCGTTGTTAAGACTACCAAGCCCTTGCTTTGTTATGCATTATAATTAGCCCCAAAAAGGAGGACGAGAAAAAAACAGCTACGTACGCTTTATGTGGAATTTTTACCCCATCTGAAGTTTAGTCGACCATATCCGAATGACTTAGCCGCTCTTAACTCCGCTTGCAGGAGCGGGAGCTAAGAGCGGCTAAGTCATCGGATAAAGCAGTGTAAGCGGAGAAACAAACAGTGTTTTGATGAAATGCTGCTGTTCAATCGCCTCTTTTTTGGAGGCTAATATTGAAATGTGAGCATTTTTTGTGTGCAAGCATTTTTTTGACACCTATTCGAGCTCGTACTCTTGAATTTTATATAAAATAGAACGTCGGCTCAGTCCCAGCTCCCTGGCAGTTCTTACCTTGTTGCCCCCATTACGCTGCAGAGCTTCCTTGATCAGCATTGCTTCTACTTTCTTAACCATTTCTTTTAACGTTTTTCCTTCAGGTTTTTCAAACTTGGCCCGGCTGACAACTTCACTTTGCTGGTTGTATCGAATAAGGTCGGGTAAATCTTTCGGAAAAATCCGGCCGCCGGTACTCATAATAACGGCTCGTTCGATTACGTTTTCTAATTCGCGCACATTACCCGGCCAACTGTAGTTTTCCAATAGTTTGATGACAGCGGGATCAAAATCCATGATCTCCTTGTCATTTTCGGCAGTAGCTTTCTGCAAAAAATAGCCGGTTAACAGCCCGATGTCTTCCCGGCGCTCCCGCAGCGATGGCGCCGACAAACACACAACATTTAAACGGTAATACAAGTCCTGGCGAAAAGTACCTTGTTTAACCATTTCGGCTAAGTTGCGGTTTGTTGCCGCCAATACGCGAATATCGGTTTTAATCGTTTTTGTGCCGCCTACCCGCTGAAATTCCCGTTCCTGAAGCACTCTTAGCAGCTTGACCTGCAGATTTAGTGAAATTTCACCAATTTCATCGAGAAACAACGTCCCCTGGTCGGCCTGCTCAAATCGTCCCGGATGACGCATAATAGCACCTGTAAATGCCCCTTTCTCATGACCAAACAGTTCGCTGTCCAGGACACCTTCCGGCAGAGCTCCGCAGTTGATTTTTATAAAGGGGCCGCCGCTGCGTTTGCTGCTATAATGGATTGTACTGGCGATCAGCTCTTTGCCCGTACCGCTCTCGCCGGTGATCAGCACACTGGCATTACTTTGGGCGATTTTAGCGATATCCCGGCATAGCTTCTGCATTTTTGGACTATTGGTCATAATTTTGTCTACGCGGTAGCTGTCGATCAACTGTTGGTTCAAAACAAAGATTTTTTCCGTCATTTTTTGTAACTGGAAGGCGCGGTTTGTTAACAATTTGACTTCCTCAATATCAAAAGGCTTGATCAGATAATCAAAGGCTCCTAGCTTAATGGCTTCTATCGCGGTTTCGATCGCCGCATAAGCTGTCATCAAAATGACGGTGATATTCTCGTATAGTTTACGCATCTCTTTAAAGGCCGTTATCCCGTCTATGTTGGGCATGCGTATGTCCATAATGATGAGGTCAGGCTGGATGGTTTTGCATTTGCTCAGTGCTTCTTCGCCACTACCGGCGCACACTACTTGATAGCCTTCGCGTTGCAGGACAGCCGACAGTAATTTGCGCACACTGTCTTCATCATCGACAATCATAATTATATAGTTGCTATTCATCAGCTTCATCTCCACGATGCTTAGTTGGAAGCTGCAAGGTCACGATAGTGCCACTGCCTTGCTGGCTCTTGATATCAATCCGCCCATAGTGGGCGTGAATAATCCGCTGCACGACGGCTAAACCTAGGCCGGTTCCGGCAGGCTTGGTCGTAAAGAAAGGATCAAAGATCTTGTTTAAATTGGCCGGCTTAATGCCCTTGCCGCTATCTGCTATCCTTATATGCACAAAATCATCGTGTGTTTGCGAGGTTGCAATCTCAACAATTCCCTGGATAGAAATTGCTTGTATCGCATTAATAAGCAGATTAAGCAGCACCTGTTTAAGTTGCTCGGCATCTCCTTCAATGAGAGGGATGGCAGCATCAAGCTGCAAGCGAAATTCCACTTTATGCCTTGTACCCGTACTTTTAACTAATACCAGCGTCTTCTCAATCAAGCTGTTGACATCGACTAGCGTATAATTGGATTTGCAGGGGCGGGCAAAATATAGTAGTGTCTCAATGACGCGGTTTGCTCGGTCAACCTCTTTAATGACGATCGGCATGTATTCTCTGCGTTCTTGTTCATTGTTTGTACTTTGTAAATATTGGACAAATCCTTTGATTGCCGTCAGCGGGTTGCGGATCTCATGGGCAATGCCGGCCATTAATTCTCCTAAAGATGCCAGCCGTTCGGCTTTGTGCATTTGCGCTTGCAGACGGTGTTGTGCTGTTAAATCCTCAAAGACAACAACTGCGCCAATAATATTGCCGGTGCTGTCTTTTAAGCGGCTCGTGCTGGCGCGGATGTGAATATCCTTATTTCTAGCCGGATAATCAATCTCAATGTTAGTATAATTTGTTCCTGACGCCAATGTATCAAGTAGCAAGCTGTTAACATACCTGTGTTCACAAAAGATTTCTTTATACGATTTATTGATAATATTCGGGTAAGTATAACCTGTTAACATTTCGGCCGATTTATTGATACTCGTTATATTGCCGTTGATATCAACAGTAATCACTCCATTGGCGATACTGTGCAAGATATTTTCGTTTAATGTCTGAGCGTTGAGCAGGGAGCGCGCCATATCGTTGATGGCATCACTGATCATTCCCATTTCTCCATCCATGGCAATGATCGGGCGGTTTAGATCAAATCGTAGCTGTTCCAGGCCGTTTCTTATCGTCTCAACATTATGGATGAAACCCCTCGTCAGCCAGAAAACCAGGAGTACGCTGAAAATAATACCGGTGATTACCGTCAGCAAGATGTTGTAGGTAATCGACGCCATTTGCGCCAGAATATCATCTGTCATTTCGTTGGCCCAGATATAGCCGATGACCTCGCCCTGACGGACAACAGGAATCATTGCATTAATTATACTGCCCCTGACCATGGGGGCAAGGACGAGCCGTTCGCCGGTACGCATGACCTTGCGGCCAGGATGGTTGGAATCGATGGCAATGCCGACTTTATCGGCATACTGGTCGCTGGGACCATAAGTAATAATGGCATCAAGCGCTTTGCTATAGTAACCGGCGCCAATGCCGGGACAAGAAGTCGTCAAATTGTCGGTGTAGTTTTTCAGAGCCTTATTTAAGACTGTTATCTGTGTCGCTTTGTCAGCTTTGTCAGCATTTCTTGCTGTCAATATTTCGTTGTAGCCTTGACCAAGATAGTTATCCAGCAATAGAGCAACGCCAAACAATTTTTCCTGCTTCTCGACAAGTAAGGCTTCTTGTGTTTTCATTTCGATTACATAGCCGGTAAAAAGTATCGGGATACTTACGGTGATTAACGTAAGCACAATCATTTTATTGCGTAATGTTTGAGGTGCAAAGCGGGTAAGCAAAGTGCATGATAACCTCCTCTAACTAAATAAAGCGCTTGGCAAGTCGCAAAATGTTCGTTATAATTCAAAAGGTGAGCAGCGGTTGTCTTAAGGCAACCCATGTTTTGTTTGTTATCTACTTAAATCAAGGGAGGATAATTAAATGACTCAAGACATTTTAGCACAAAATGATGCAGCTACTCAGAAAACTAACTGGGAAGCGTTTATCAAGCAAGACGTACTTAATTTTCTCATGGCCCATAACCTGCAGGCGATTACTGTTGATGATGGCGCCGGCAAGAAAGGTGTCATTAAGCGGACATCAAAAGGTGAGCTTGCGGTTCAGATTACTTCTAACGAAAAACTGTAAAACTGGCTAGATTATTCCGGACTCATTGGTTAACAGCCAATGAGTCCGGAGTTTTATGGCTGGATAACTGCTGCTTGCAGGTTTAATGAACATGATAAAGAGAGACGAACGCTTCAGGTGAGGCCTTTACCCCATCTGAAGTTAAGACGACCTTATCCGAATGACTTAGCCGCTCTTAACTTCCGCTTACAGAAGCGGGAGTTAAGACGCGGTTTAGTCATGGATAAAAGCCATCTTTTCAGCAATTCTGGTTAACCTTAACTTACAACAATTATCTAAGTACGTCAATGCGAAAATTGTCGAAATTTAAATAATTATGTATAAAACAATATTGTGGCCGAAAGGAATAATATGCCTTTAAACCCTAGTAACCCCGGCGTCCCAGGCCCTTTGCCGGAAAAAGGCGGTCAGCATTCTGTTAAGAAATCCGTACTGATTGAACGGTTTGTTGCAATAAGCCTGTGCCTGCCAAGCTGCATTAAGTAGTCTCGTAGGCGACGACGCAGTGAATTTACGGATTTTAGGGATGCTGTCCGCCTTTTCAGCTCCGCGTTTATCTTAAATATTGAGTCAAGACTCCCGCCTCTACAGGCGGCTTCAGTTCAGGTGGAGTAGACTCTCCACCTGAACCCCCGACGTTTCAGTTTGCTGAAACAAGTTCACTGACATGGAGACTATACATAAAGAGAGATGAACGCTTCAGGTGGGTTTTTACTCTCTGAAGTTTAGTTGACCTTATTCGAATGACTTAGCCGCTCTTAACTCCTCTGCTTACAGAAGCGGGAGTTAAGAGCGGCTAAGTCATCGGATAAAGCAAGGAACACAGATCTCTCCTTAGGCAGGTGGGCGTCTAAGGAGGAGTTGGCCTAGACCTTTTAGTGCTTTTGGGGCAATGCCGTCAAGCGTTGAGTACATTTGACGGACTACCCAGTTATATTATGGCTTTACTGCCTATTTTGAGGTGAAAAACTTTGAGTAACTATGTTTCAGCAGCCATTTGGCATTTGTTCGGCTGATGCCAGTTTAGGATACAACCACTATACCTGAGTCTGTCACTAAATAACCTTGCCGGCGGTCAGCTTCATGATCATAGCCGATCTGGGTATTGCTTGGAATCGATATATTTTCATCAATGATTGCCCGCTTAATTTGAACATTTTTGCCGACTTTAACATTATCAAATAGAATTGAATCTTCTATAAGACTATAACTGTTTACTTGGCAGCACGGGCCGATTATCGAGCGATGCACGGTGCTGCCGCTGATGATACAACCGCCGCAGAGGAAGGTATTGAAGCTTTGACCGCAGCGACCATCTTCTTCAAATACGGTAGTTGCTGGTGGAAAATTACCTTGCTTAGTAATGATCGGCCAGCGATAGTTATAAAGATTGAACTGGGGTGCGAAATTAATTAAATCCATGTTGGCATTATAATAGGAGTCAATCGTGCCAACGTCTTTCCAATAGCCTTTTTCGCTCGCTTTATTACCGGGAATTATATTGTCAATAAAATTATAGGCAAAGACCCGATCGCCGTCTTCTAGCATCATGGGAATAATATGTTTGCCAAAATCAAGGTCAACATGTCGCTGTCGTCCCTTTTTAAGCACTTCAATTAATTTGTTTCTTGAAAAGATATAGTTACCCATCGATGCAAAACAAGTTGACCGATAAGGGATTGTTGGCGGGTTTTCTGGCTTTTCCAAAAAATCGTATACCCGGAAATCTTTATCGACCGAACATATGCCAAAGCGTTTAGCCTCTTCACTGGGGATTTCTAGTGAAGCCACCGTAATATCGGCCTGGTTTAAAATATGATCGCTGATCATTTGGCTTACATCCATTCTATAAATGTGATCACCGCCAAAGATTGCGACGTATTCGGCATCAGTTGCTTCAAGAATTCTCATAAATTGAAAAATAGCATCAGCCGTTCCTTTAAACCACTCCTCACGCTCATTATTCGTTTCGGGAGAGATTGTATCGTAAAACTCTCCCAGGCCAGCCCATCTAGACCAGGACTCTTTAATGTGCTTATTAAGTGGATATGCCTGGTACTGAGTTAATACAAAGACTTTTTTGATGCCGGAATTAAAAAGATTACTTAACACAAAGTCAATAATTTTGTATTTACCCCCAAAAGAAACAAAAGGCTTGGGTCTGTTTAATGTAATAGGATGCAGTCGCTCACCCTTTCCCCCTGCCAAAACCATAGCTATTGTACTGCGAGCATTTCTTAAGACGGTAGTACGCATTCTAATCGCTCCCTTAATAAAAATCATCTTTTATATTTGTTATTTCTCAATTTTCACCCCTAAGTAGGCAGGTAAGACATTCTGTATAGTAGTTATGCAAAATCCGTGCCAAACAGAAAAAAAGCCCTGTTGATAATCGGCAGAACCAGTGAAGACAGGGTTACTCAGACAAATCCCACAAGTTGCGGCCTATATTCGCCTAATTGAAATGTGAGAAATTTTTTGCGCAGTGAGCACTTTTTTTCACACTTCTTTGATCCCATATCATATCTGCTCGTTTGATTACGTTGGCTAATTCGCTCACATTATCCGGCCAACTGTAATTTTAACTGTAAATCCGGTTAAAATACTCGGACTCAGTGGTCAACCTTGGTAACCCCGGTGCTCCGGCCCTTTGCCGGGCAAAGCTTATACTGATTTCATTTTAGGGACTACTCGTTATATTATGGCTTTGCTGCCTATTTTACGGTGCGAAACTTGAGCTAACAACCAACGAGTCCGGCGTATTTTAGAGGATGGATAGTCGCTGCTTGCAGGGATGTTAACTTAGGAATCGAACTTGATAAAGAGAAACGAACGCTTCAGTTGAGGCTTTACCCCAGCTGAAGTTAGCAAACTTTATCCGCATGACTTAGCCGCTCGTAACATTACCTAAGTACGCCCGCTATGATAACTGGTGGACTTTGGATGATTGAGCATAACAATACTGAGGCCGAAAGGTAATGATATGTCTTTAAATAAAGTGATCAAGATTTCAGTGCGGCATTTAGTTGAGTTTGTGCTCCGATCCGGCGACTTGACCGGCGGCTTTACCGGCAGCAGCCGGATGCTGGATGGGAGCAAGATCCATCGTAAAATTCAACAGTCCCAGGGTTCGGAGTATGAGGCCGAGGTAAGCTTGGCAATTGTTATTGAACGAACAGATGTAACGCTAAAGATTAGCGGACGGGCCGACGGCATCATTAAGCTGCGGCAGGAAGCAAGCGGTGAACAAGTCACGGTTGATGAGATCAAATCGGTTACCCAGGACTTAGAGTTTATCGATCAAGATTATAATCGGCTACATTGGGCTCAGGCTAAATGTTACGCCTATATCTATGCTGTACAGCATGGCCTTGAACAAATTAGTGTTCAGATTACTTATTGCCACGTCGACACGTTAGCGGTTAGGACGTTTACCCAGAGCTATCGTCTAGTAGAACTAGCCGGTTTTTTTGACAGTCTTGTTACTGAATATGCGCTCTGGGCTAAACGGTTGGGTGAATGGGAATATATACGGGACGAATCTGCGCAATCGCTCCAGTTTCCTTTTGCCGCCTTTCGGCAAGGCCAGCGACAATTGTCGGTTGCCGTATTTAAGACGCTGAGCCGGGGCAGTACGCTGTTTGCCCAGGCGCCGACAGGCACCGGCAAGACAATAGCAACAATATTTCCCGCGATTAAAGCGTTGGGACTGGGGCATATCGACAAATTATTTTTCCTGACGGCCAAAACAGTAACCCGCGAGCTTGCCGAGCAAGCCTTTGACCGGCTGCGGCAAGCCGGCTTGAAATGCAAAACGCTGACACTGACGGCCAAAGATAAAACGTGCTTTAATCCAGGGGCGGCTTGTACGCCGGAGGAATGTCTATATGCGGCCGGTTATTATGATCGGGTTCACCAAGCGCTCCACGCTTGCTGGCACATCGAATCTTTCACCCGCGAAGCTATTGAAGCATGTGCCAGGGAACACCAGATTTGTCCCTTTGAGCTGTCGCTCGACTTATCCTTGTGGGTCGATGCTGTTATTTGTGACTATAATTATGTATTTGATCCCAGAGTCTACCTAAAGCGATTTTTTAATGAAAATAATGGGAAATACTGCTTTCTTATCGATGAGGCGCATAATCTCGTCGACCGGGCTCGCGATATGTTCTCTGCCGAGCTGACAAAACAAAGCTTTCTTGACTTCAAGAAAACAATTAATAGCAGGTTGCCGGCCATTGCAAAATCAGTCGGAAAAATAAATTCGTTTCTGCTCAAGGTTGGTAAATTATGTACCGAGACACCGGAAGTCGGGCAAGGAAATTATTATATGCAGCAGCAACTATTTACCGATCTTTTGCCGATTTTGAGAAAGTTTATGGAGACAGCGGAAAAATGGTTGGTGAAAAACGAAAAGGCTGATTTTCGTCAAAACCTTTTGGAGCTATATTTTAAGGTTAATGCTTTTTTGCGTACTGCCGAGATGTATGACGAGCGGTATATTACATATGCTGAGCGGCTGGGCAAAGATGTTAAGCTAAAATTGTTTTGTGTTAATCCCGCGGAGTTATTGCGGCAAGCCGTTCAGCGGGGGCATGCAGCCATCTTTTTTTCAGCGACACTTACTCCGCTCGATTACTTTTCTGAGATTTTAGGTGGTGCTGCAGATGGCGGTAAAATCGCAGCCCCTTCGCCGTTTTCCGCTAGTAATCTTGGACTGTTTGTTGCCGGAAATATTAGCACGACGTATAAAAGCCGGGAAAAAACATATGACGACATTGTCGAGAGCATAATGGCCGCAATCGGAGCCAGAGCCGGAAACTATCTGATATTTTTGCCATCCTACCGGTATATGGCAGCGATAGCTCAACGCTTTTCACTGAAAAACCCGCTAATTGAGGTAATTTGTCAGACTGGTGAGATGTCGGAGGCCGACCGCGACGGCTTTTTGCGCCGGTTTGCCGGGGATAATCAAGAGACGCTTGTCGGTTTTGCTGTATTGGGCGGAATATTTGGTGAGGGCATTGATCTGACAGGCGAACGGCTTGTGGGAGCCGTTGTAATCGGTGTCGGTTTGCCCCAGGTTTGCCTGGAAAGGGAGATTATCCGGCAATGGTTTGATCAGGACAATCATCAAGGCTTTGAATATGCTTATGTTTATCCGGGCATGAACAAGGTGTTACAGGCCGCGGGGCGCGTAATTCGTACTGAACGGGACCGGGGCATTGTCCTTTTGATTGACGACCGATTTATGCAGGCTAGGTACAAACGGCTCTTTCCGGCAGAATGGCGCTCTGCCATACTGACAAATAATGTCGGACGCATTGCTGCTGAAGCCAAAAAGTTTTGGAATTATTATTAATTTACAGATAACGGAGGATTTTGTGCATTTTGCATAGAAAATGCTGCTTAATCGCTAGCGTATTTATAATAAAAGGGAAATGAGGTATTGGTATGCGAAAGGCAGCCTTAATCGGTATGTTTATTCTTTGCATGCTTATATTGGTTAGCTGCGGTAAGGACAAAGGTGTTTATATCAATTTTGAACGATCTCAGCCGATTGTAAAAAACGATCATCCCTATGATGAGAATCAGCGGCCTATTCGTATTGCTGTTGCAACTGTCGTTTCATCTAATGAAACAATTGAATACTATCGGCATATTGCCAACTATATTGCTAAGCAAACAGGCAAGCCGACTATATTGATACAGCGGAAAACATATGAAGAATTGAATATGGTAATGTCTAATGGAGAAGCCGATATCGCATTTATGTCTACGGGCGCGTATTGTGCATATCGTGGGCTTACGGAGATAGAATTATTGGCAATGGTTGAATATAATAACTGCACTTTTTTTGATATGAAAATAATTGTACATAAAGACAGCGACATTCATTCGCTTGACGACTTGCAAGGCAAAAGGTTCGCCTTTACTGATCCGCTAAGTTATTCCGGTCGTATGGTGGTTAGGCAGCTGCTCAAGGATAGGAATACGCGGCCGGAAAAGTATTTTAGCCGGTATATTTATACTTACGGCCATGATAAATCTATTTGGGCGGTCGCTAATAAAGCAACAGAGGCTGCCAGCATTGATAGTATGATTTTAGATAATGAATTTCTGATAAATAGAGGTTTAGTTGATAAGATCCGGGTGATTCATACCGTTGGACCAAATCCGACCGGGCCTGTGGCTATTAGATCGGAGATTAAAGCGGAACAAAAAGAACAGTATCGGCAAGTATTTTTGAATATGCATAAGGATTCGCAAATGACGCCTTCTTTAAAAGGGTTGCTCATTGATCGTTTTGTAGTGCCTGATGCTGCTTATTACCGGCCGCTGCAAAAAATCTATGATCAAGTGGAAGGCATAATATGATGCGGTGGTATAAACGCAGCATATATACAAAAATCGATATAATCATTGTGGGAGTACTGCTGTTATCAATATTTATCCTAATAATGATGATGCGCGGTATTACGCATAGCTTAGTTGAAAATCAGCTAAAATTAAGAGGTCTTGAAGTTGGTAATTATATTGCCGTTTTGAGTACTAATGATATTTTACAAGAAAATCATTATGCCATGCTTGAGCGTATAAACAAAGCTAAGGAAAAGAACGAAGATGTAAGGTATATTTTAATAACCAATTATACTGGGCAAATCATCGCTCATACTTTTGCTAATGAATTGCCGGAAGGGCTGCCGGCCACCGTTATTATCAAAGACCTGGAATCACATACTGTTAATCAGTTTAACAGTAATGAAGGAGCTATATATGAAATTGCCGTTCCGGTTGAAAACGGGAATGCGGGTTTTGTGCGGGTAGGGTTATCAAGCGGCAGGATGCACCAAATAATAGATCAAACAACAATTGAGTTTTCCCTTATGGCAGTGATTCTCTGTATAAGTGCCGTGGCACTGGCCAGCTGGCCTGTATCGGTTATAATCAGGCCTATTCGTAATTTATCAAAAGCTGCTGAGGAAATTAAGAATAGTAATTATTCGGTGCAGATCATATGTGAGAGTGAAGATGAGATTGGCAGACTAGGCCGGGTGTTTAATGAAATGGCTGTTACTCTTAAACAAAAGGAAGAGGAGAATAGTGGTCTGGTTACAGCGTTACAAAGCAAAGAAGCTAACCGCACTTTCTTGATTAGCAAATTATTTACTGTACAAGAGGATGAGCGTAAACGAATTTCCCGAGAACTGCATGATGGAGCGGGACAATCCATTACATCACTCCTCGCCTATTTAAAAATTTTGTCATCTGAGGTTAAAGAGGAGAAACAGCTTTCACTGATAAATTCGGCCCGGGATGTGATTCTTGGCGTATTAGGCGAATTGAGGCAAATGGCAGTTGATTTGAGGCCGCCGGCGCTGGAAGAGCTGGGGCTGGTTGCAGCAATCGAAAAATATTTGCAAAACTTAACTATTCATAATATTAAAATTGTCTTTACTGCAAGTGATCAGCAGATGGAACTGCCGGATCAGGTCGTCTTGGCCTTATATCGGATTTTGCAGGAAGTTATGACGAATATTATCCGGCACGCCAATGCTACAGTAGTACGAGTTAGCTTGGGCTCTGATCCCGAACAGGTAAAATTAGTTGTCTCCGATAACGGTTGTGGCTTCTCCGAACAGTCGCTTGAGTATGCCAGAAGGCAAAACCGGCTGGGCCTTTACGGCATTCAGGAGCGAGTTGAATTACTAAATGGCAGTCTGGACGTTCAATCCACTGTCGGTACAGGAACAAAAATAGTTATTACTATACCGATAAGGTAGGTGACAACAATGCAAAAAACAAAAGTTATTTTAGCTGATGATCATGCTATCTTGCGTACCGGCTTAAAGCTGATGCTAAGCTGTGATAGTTCGCTTGATGTAATTGGTGAAGTGAGCAGCGGTGAAAATTTGCTGGAGCTATTGGAAAGAGTTAAAGCCGATGTGTTGATTTTGGACTTATCACTGCCAGGCATGAATGGCATTGATGTTATTTATGAAATCAAACACCGGGGATACTTAATTAATATTTTAGTTTTGACAATGCATACAGAGGAGCAATATATAAAAGCGGTAATGAATGCTGGTGCTTTGGGCTATGTAAGTAAAAGCGCTTTTGACACTGAGTTATTATCCGCAGTTAAGACGGTTGCCGCTGGCAAAATCTATTTAAACAAGGATCATGCATTATTAATGGTAAATACCTTACTGAGCAACAATACCAAGGAGGGTGCTCAGTATACCTTACTAAGCAGAAGAGAACGCGAGGTCATGCGGTTATTAGTGCATGGTTATTCGCTGGCTGATATTGCCAGAATGTTACGCTTAAGTATAAAAACAATTGATACCCACAAAACCCGGATAATGACTAAGCTCGGCGTTGCCAAAAAGAACGAGCTAGTACGGTATGCGCTTGATCATGGAATATTAGTTCAAAAAAGTGAGATCAGTTTATAAAGAGAGACTTAGCTTCAGATGGGGCTCTACCCATCTGAAGTTTAGTCGACCTTATCCGAACGACTTAGCCGCTCTTAACTCCCGCCTACAGAAGCGGGAGTTAAGACGCGGTTTAGTCATCGGATAAAAAATAAGAACGGGTCATCTCATCCGGAGA